>Ga0315904_10002823_pt1 | contig 26316 bp, 20 predicted proteins | sample LakEriMetagenome_6_FD_203529 | JGI IMG/M metagenome (GOLD analysis project Ga0315904, IMG submission 203529) | Freshwater fungal communities from buoy surface, Lake Erie, Ohio, United States - Buoy 12 MA120 | ecosystem: Environmental > Aquatic > Freshwater > Lake | place: USA: Lake Erie, Ohio...
CCGATGCGGCTAGTTGCTCGATGACGGTGTGCAGGGACTCCGCATAGCGATCCCAGTCCTGGGGCGAGGAACTGGGGAGCAAGTGCCCGGGGAAACACATCAGCCCGCGGAACTCCAAGTGCGACATATTGCTGATCGCTCGGCCGAGATCGACGGCGTTCGAAGGGTGGAGAACACCGGTCCGAAAGAATCCGACGTCGAGATCGACTAGGATTCCGAACGTTACCCCCCCCTTGCTTGCCCCGTCCTGCAATTGCTGGGCCGCTTGGAGTGAATCGACTCCCACCGTCACGTTGGCTTCGCGAGCGACCTCGATGAGATCGTGGAGTCGTCTTGCGCCGACCGCCGGATACGCGACCAAAAGATCATGGCACACCTGGCTCATCACGCGGGCTTCACCCGCTTTCGCGACCGTTAATCCGACGGCTCCCGTAGCGATCTGTTCCTCGGCCATGACCAGGGACTTGTGCGTCTTGGTATGGGGGCGCAATCGCAAGCCGTGCGCATTGCAGTAGTCTTGCATGCGCCGAAGGTTTTCCCGGACGGTTGGCTGATGAACCACGAGCGATGGCGTCGGATGGTCTTCGGGTAAATCAGACCAGCGCATGCAGATTCCTCCCTAGCGATCGGTTCGAATAACGCCATCAGTGTGTACAATATTGGCTATGCCGACCAGCCCAGATGTTCGCGAAAATGAAGTCCCGCAGAAGCCAGCCGTGGAACTGCTTTACCACTGCGTTTGTGGTCAAGAATACTCGGTCGACCCTCAAACCGGCGGGCTATGCCCTGTTTGCAAGAGAAAAGTGACCGCGGAGGCGATCCGAGACGCCAGCAAGGCGACGATTAGCATTTATGATCTGCACGCCAACGAATCCGCACGATCGATCGAGTTCGAGCATGACGAGGAGTTGGCAGGCAAGGTCTTCGGTCACTTTCGCCTCGATCGCAAGTTGGGCGGAGGAGGGATGGGGGCGGTGTACCGCGGCCTGGATACCTCGCTGCAACGTTACGTGGCCGTCAAGGTGTTGCACCAGCATCGAAAGCGAACCGATTCCCGTGTGAATGCCATGCTGCGAGAAGCGGTCGCTCAGGCTCGGATCAACCATCCAAACGTCGTCACCATTTATTACGTCGGCCGCGAGGGAGAAGAGCCGTTCCTGGCGATGGAATTGCTCCCCGGTCCCACGCTGGCCGAGCGACTGCAGACCTCGGGAGCGATCCCGTACGGAGAAGCCATTCGGTACGCAATCCAGGTCGCGCTCGCACTGCGCCATGCCTCGGCGTTCGACCTAGTGCACGCCGATATCAAGCCCGCGAACTTGATCATGGCGGGGGATGGACGGATCAAGTTGTCCGATTTTGGACTCGCACGCGTGCAATCCGGCGATGATGTCGACGCACCGATTTCCGGAACCCCTGCCTATGTCGCGCCGGAGTTGATTCAAGGGGAAGGGTTGAGCATTCAATCCGACATGTACGCCTTGGGCGTCACGTTGTTCGAACTGGTTTTTGGTCATGCCCCGTTCCCGTTAGAAGGGGAAACGATTCTCGAAAAACTCAAGACGCATCAATCCGCGACCATCGAGTTCCCGAATCCCTGGCCCAAGAGTATCCCAATCGAATTCAGGAAATTGATCGAACGTCTCATGGCCAAGAAACCAGGGGACCGCTTCGCGAGCTACGACAGTCTGCTCGAGGAATTGGAATCCATCGCTCCGGTCAGTACGACGGCAGCCGGATTTGCCCCGCGAGCGATGGCGTTTTTCGTGGATCAATTTTGCCTCCTCTCGGCGATCGCTCCCTTCGCAGCGACGATCGTCACCATGAACGGGATGAAGACGTCGGGAACCCTCAATATCCGATTGCTGATCCCGATCATCGCGTTCGCATCCTTGATTGTTCCAGGTCTCTATTTGTTGTTGATGTATCGCGGTTGGCCATCTCTCGGGCGTTACTTGTTTCAATTGCGAATCGTCGAGGAACATGGCTTGGCTCCCCGCCGCGAACAGTTAGTGCCTCGGGAGTTTCTGCGCAATGCGTTTGCTTGGTGCATCCCATTGGCGCTTTACGTCTCACTCACGTCCGAGATTTTAGCCCAGGCCATTGAAATCGGATTGTTTCTGTTTCTCTCCGTAAATACGGTCACGCTCCTTCTCCTGAAGGGACGCAAGGCGCTGCATGACTACCTGTGCCGTTCCCGAGTCGTACTGGCCATCGACAAGAAAGCACGAGAACACCATGCAGTCGATTGAGGTCCTACTGGGATCGCGCAGCTATCCGATCTACCTAGGGCATGCAATTTCCGGGGAACTGGCAAACGCGATCGGAAAACTGACTCCGGCCCCATCGAAAATTGTCATCGTCTACGACAATCGCGTCGAGCATCTCGCTCGCGCGATCGCCAAGGAAGCTAGGATGGATGCAGCGAACATCCATCTGATCGATGTTCCCAGCGGCGAGGAAAGCAAATCGGTCTTGCAACTTGAGCACCTGTGGAAACGGTTGTTTCGATGCAACGCGGATCGCAAGGCAATCGTGATCGCAGTTGGGGGTGGAGTGATCGGCGACCTGGCGGGTTTCGCCGCCGCCACTTGGAATCGAGGTGTCCGTTTCCTTCAAGTCCCAACCACCCTGTTGGCGATGGTCGACAGCAGTGTCGGGGGAAAGACGGGCATCAATCTCCCCGATGCCAAGAATGTGATCGGCGCGTTCTGGCAACCGGTCTTGGTCTGGGCGGATGTCAGCAGCCTCGCCTCCCTCCCCACACGTGAATTTCGGAGCGGACTGGCCGAGGTGGTCAAATACGGTGTCATCCTCGATTCCGACTTCTTCGACTTTCTCGAGACACGAGCCGATGCGATTCTGTCTCGTAACGAAGACGCTTTGGTCGAGATCATTCGACGCTCGTGCTTGCTCAAGGCCAAGGTCGTCGCGGAGGATGAACTCGAAACCACCGGCCTGCGAGCGATCCTGAATTACGGCCATACGTTCGGTCATGCGATCGAATCCCTTACCGATTACGGAACGCTGCTGCATGGCGAGGCCGTTTCGATCGGAATGACGATGGCCGGGCATCTTTCTGTCTCCATGCATCGATGGAACCAGCGATCCCTCGATCGGCAAACCAGGCTGTTGGAACGATTCGGCCTGCCAACACAGCTCGCCGGCGATGCAGCCAAGGCAATCGCTGGGGATCGCATGATCGATGCCATGATGCATGACAAAAAGAACGCCTATGGGCAGTTGAGGCTGATCCTCCCTAGCCGTATCGGTGCGGTCGAAACCGTTTCGGGAGTCTCCAGCGAGATCGTTCGCGATGCGATCGCGGCGTGCACGGTCATCAGCGATTAGCCCCCCGGTTGCATCATCCCTCGAACAAGGCGCGGATCGGTTGGCCCGACGAGATCGGCAACGGACGCCCTTGAGTATCTACAACTTCGGAAGCCGGATCGATGCCGAGGGCCCAATAAAGGGTTGCTGCGATGTCTTCGGGCCCGACCGGATCGGACGCAGGATAAGCTCCCTTGGCGTCGCTCTGACCAAAGATTTTTCCTCCTCGCGTACCACCGCCGGCCATCATCACTGTATAGCAGTCCGGCCAATGGCCGCGTCCTTTTCCATCGCGATCGCCGATCTGAGGACCGCGACCGAATTCCCCCATCCAGAGCACGAGCGTGTCCTGAAGCAAGCCGCGGGTCTCGAGATCCTGAATCAAGGTGGGAACCGTGTGATCGGTGATCGGCAGCAAGCGTTCTCGCAGATCCTTGAAGTTCTCTTGATGGGTATCCCAACCCTCGCTTCCCTTGCCTCCGATGCTCTGCGAGAAGTAGACGGTGACGAATCGAACACCCGATTCAACCAGCCGTCTGGCCAGCAGGCACGATTGGCCGTAAGTCGTCCGCCCGTAGGCATCCCGAAGCGCAGCGTTCTCGCGGCTCAAGTCCAACGCATCGCGAAGGCCCGTCGAAGAGAGAATCTGCATCGCCTGCTCCTGAAGCGCATCGAGCCCCTTGGCTTCCGCACTCGTTTCGAGCAGTCGACGGTCCTCATCGATGAGCCTGATCAATTCGCGACGTCGATCCAGGCGACTCAAATCGAGATCCGCAGGCAACTGCAATTCCGGCAACGCAAAATCGGGAGCGTTGGGATCCCCTTGGAAGAAATAGGGATCGTAGCGTTTGCCGAGAAAGCTCGCATGTTGCCCAGGCGCGATCGCCCCATCGCGGAGCACATGCGGGTACGCCACGAACGAAGGCACACCTCGCTTCGGCTCCGAGAACTTGGCTACCGTAGAGCCGTACGCGGGATACAACTCGAGCGTATCGCGCAGTCGAATGTCGTCGGTGGGAGGACGTTTTCCAGTGAGCGAGTAATAGCATGCTGGGTTGTGATTCTTCATGTCGTGATGGACCGAGCGTACCTGGACCCAGCGATCGAGTTGCGCGCCCCAGCGCGGCAAGTGTTCGCAGACCGGGACTCCGGGGATAGCTGAGCCAATTGGCTGGAATTCGCCTCGGATACCGTCGGGGGCGCCGGGCTTCATGTCGAAGGTGTCGATATGGCTCGGGCCACCATACTGATGCAAAAAGATGACACTCTTGGCACGCGGGAGCAAACTCGTGGCTGATTCCCCACCGCGCGTCGCGCTACCGAGGAGCCCGGAGCTCCAAAGCCCCGTCAATCCGAGCCCACCGATCTTGAGTGCGCTGCGTCGCGAATGCCTTGGCCTCACGCTTCCGATTCCCCGTGTTGTCATCGACGGCTTCCCCTAAGCTTATCGCAAGATCGAAAATTCTTTGCTGTTGATCAAGGCCCAGAGGATATCCTCGAGCACGCGTCGCTCCCGTTGCTGCTCCGTGATCGCAGCATGATTTTCGCTCTCCTCGAATATGGCGATCGCTCCTTGCAATTCCCGCTGACCGGGCTTGCGCGACAATGCAGCTAGAAAAAGTTCATGTACCTTCGCGGGAAACGGAATGTCGGATTGGACGAGCTTCCCAAGACGGTTGTTCGTCTGGGTCAAGCGATCCCGCACCTCTTGGCCATTGAGCAGCGACAGCGATTGGCTGAGAGAAACCTGATTGGTCCGCTCGCATTCGCAGACCAGGAGTCGTTCCGGTTTCCCAAACGTTCTGAGGAAACCCTTCTTGACCGGGATACCGGGCATTTCCATCGCCCGACGAACAGGCAACACCCCTTCCTCGTTTCCCGGTTGAACCGGAGGGTAGGCATCGCAGGCATCGCTCACCGCATCGAGCAGGATTTCGGCGGCAATCCGACGGGTCGGGTAGGATGCGAAATAGGGGACGCCGTTGAGTTCACTCGAGACGGGAGCATCCGAACCCGATGCGCTCGCAAACGTACGACTGCACAGAATCGTGCGGGATAGTTGTTTCAACGAGTAATTTCCTAATCGCAACTCTCGAGCCAGCCAACGCAGTAATTCCGGATTGGTCGGCGGGTTGGAATCGCGAAAGTCGTCGGGAGGATCGACGATGCCACGACCGAAGTATTGGTACCAGATGCGGTTGGCCAAATTGGCATCGAACTGGGCGTTGTCGGTCGTCAGCCAGCGTCCAAACTGCGCGAGGATGGTCCCCTCATTTTCGGCGAGGATGGGACCGGACGCGTCGCGAAATGCCAACGGCCGAGGAGGCACCTTTTGCGAACGGCCGGGATGCAACATCTCTGGAATCCGATCCCCCAAAGAGATGATTTCGTCTCCGGTGATGACATGCTTGTCGAGTTCGTCTTTGGGTTTGTTATCGATCTGTTTGCGGTCAATGGTTGTAAAGAAGGCAGACAGTCCATAGTAGTCGTCTTGTTTCCACACATCGAACGGATGATTGTGGCATTTTGCGCACTGAAGGCGTACTCCGAGGAAGACTTGCGCTGAGGATTCCGCCGCGGTGAACGGATCGCGATGCGTGCGATGGTATGATGCAGGGGGATTCTCGTAGGTGCTGCCAACACTCGACACCAACTCGGCGATCCAGGATTGCATCGAACGATCGGATGCGATCTGCTGACGCAGCCACCCGTGAAGGAGCGAAGCACCCTTGGGGCTCATGACCTTGTCTTCGTTGCGAATCAAATCGGACCAACGCATCGCCCAGACATAATCGAATGCTGGATCGGCCAGCAGGCGATCGACGGTGCGACTTGTTTTGTCCGGAAGGGGATCCTCCACAAAGATCAGGGTCTCCTCGGGAGTGGGCAAACGGCCCAGCGTCGTCAGGTACAAGCGTCGCACCAGCGTCCAGTCGTCGGCTCGTGGAGCTGGGACGATATTCAGTTCCCGGCATTGGGTTTCGACCAGTACATCGATGGGATTGGCCGATGGTTCCGCATCTGACGGTTGGCTGGGGGAATCGCCGAGGAAAATCATCCTCGCACTCGCGCGGCCCGAGAGATAGGTCGCATGAAAGCTGGCATCGAGCGGATGATCCGCTCGGACGGTTCCATCGCCGAGAATTTCGACACCGGACGCGATGCTCGGTTCGATGCGCGACCATCGTGTCGCATCGCGGACCGAGCCGTCGGCAAAGCGTGCGAGCACGATCAGCTTTGCGGAGCGCTCGCTGGCGCGCAGGCGCTGCAGGCGAGGTAGCAATTCCAGGGAAACGAGCGGGCTAGCGCTCGATGCGGTGGCCCCGTCTTCGATCCATTGGCACAACCATCTCGCTTCGGTGGATGTGGGTTCAAAGCGAGTTCCACCTTGATGGGGGACTCGACTGGTCGCTTTGCGGAGGATCAGGCTCTGTTCCGGTTCCCAGAGGTCGATGCGGCGTTGGGCAAACTCGCGAGTCAGTCGATAGTAATCAAACGCCGGATCGTCTCCGCGAAGGCTTAATCGCATCCCTCCTTTGCCGTGCAAGTTGCCGTGGCAAGTTCCCAGATTGCAGCCGCTCCGGGTCAATACCGAGATGACTTCGCGATCGAACGCCAGAGGGCTGTCATCGCGCGTTTCGACCGGCACTCGTACAGTCGCTCCGCGCCATTCCACCTCCAGTTCCGTGGTGCCGATCGACTGAACGCAAATCGTTCCCGATTCGACCGTCGCCACCGAGGGATCGATCGCGCGAACTCGTAAACCCTGGGCTTGGTTGAGGTGGATCGATTCGCCTCGCGATGTGATTGCCATGACCGCAAAACCAGCCGGATAGCGAGGGGTTGCCAAGATCCGCGCGGGGATCACTTCGAGTGAAACATGATCCTCGGTTTGCGGGGAGGCTCCCGAGGAGATCCCGTGCCCGAACAACCAGTGCCCCACGAGGATGACCGACATCCCGATCCAAGCTCGGGAGTTGCATCGGCAACCTTGGTTTGTCCACCGAGTGGCGTTGTTCATCGGATCGCGGAGTTCGAAGGTAAGTACGAAGGAAGGTGGGCGCGTGGGCTAGCCCGTGAGCCTAGTATAGCGGAAGATGCCAGGGAACGCATTTTTTGGCTCGGCCCTGTTTCCGACGACAAGCATGGATTCACGGAATGGAACACGACAACTCGATTCAAGACCCTTTTTCCGATGCACCGGTTTCTCGGCTGATCGGCTTCCGCGTGCTGCCCGCGAGTGACGAGGATCGCGTGGATGGCAAGGCAACGGTCGTGCTCGATGTCGATGAGCGATTGCACAACCCGATGGGGAGGGTTCACGGCGGGATGCTCGCCGCGCTGGCGGATGCGGCGATGGGGATTGCGTTCGGGAGAACTTTGGATCCGGGCCAGGATTTTTCGACCATCGATCTCCACATCCACTTCATGCGGCCAGTCCGTTGCAATCGATTGACTGCCTCCGCCCATTTGATTCAGCGCGGATTGCGTGTTGGGTTTGTGGAATGCGATATCACCGACGATCGAGGACGCGAGATCGCGCGGGCCAGTTGCAGTTGCACGAGCATTCGCTAGCTGTGCCAGATGGGCCCCGCATGAGTTGCTCAGGAGGGTTTGGATCGATTCCTGGCCAATCGGTGGTGCCGTTCGGGTCGAGTGTGCATGCCCCATCGCAAGGCTTCATCCTGTTCGTAGCGTTTGCCGAGCGTCAATGCCGTGAGGGCCTTGGCCAGTTCGAACCCGAGGTAGAAAGCGTGCGATGCATCGACGTTTCTCGACTCGGGCATACGCATCAAGGCGTCCATCATCTCGAAAGGATCGGTCCCTCGCAGATGAACTCCGCAAGCCATCAAGTGAATCTCCTGGCCATCGATCGCGATCCGATAATTGTTGTCCTTGATGTTGGCAGCCATGGCCGCGAGGCTCTCGGGCGAGGGAGGGTTGAACGTGGGGTCGCGCAGCATCACCAGATTTTCCTCCAGGTGCTTGGGAGGGGTCCGATGCCGCACGGCATAGGCGACGAGCCGGCGCGCCAAATCGCATTCGCGTACCGACGACTGGGCCCATGGGATGACCTGGGTGGTGAGCACGCTAGTGATCTGTTGTTCCTCGCAAAAACCTAGGAGCAGCGTGTTGACGGCTGCCGAATCGCAATCGGTCAACTCGGTCAGGTTTCCGATGCCCATCAAGATCGGCGCGTCGGGAAACATTTGTCGGGTCGCCAGGTAACGTCCCAGCGAGTCCGAGAATCCGCAGCCGATCGGTTCGAGGATCGGATCGAGTCGGAATGGGACTCTCACATCGCTCAGGTACTGGGCGGTTTCGACCATGCTGTGTTCGAAATCGGCGGGCGTATCGGGGACGACGACGACTTCGGCGCCCCACTGAGCCGCGGCGGATCGATTTTGGCTGTTGACCGACAGGACCAACGACGCTCCAGCGCGGGTTGCGGATTCCACTTCGTCGGGATCGAACGAATCGATCGAAACCGGAATGCCGAGATCGACCAAGCCTTTCACGGCATCGGAGACTTGGAGCCATCGAGATCCTGGTTCACATCCCAAATCGATGCGATCGGCACCGAGGGCGATCAATCGCCTGGCTTCGGAAATCAGTGTTGCGATGGAGAATCGCGGTGCATAGTTGATTTCGGCGATGATCTCGATCGAATGCTGGCCGTAATCCTCAGAGCGATGACGTCGACTCCCAAAGAGAGTGGGGAGATCGCGCACATCCTTGGGCCCACAATCGACAGGAATAGAGAAATGAGTCCGGATTTCCTCGATGTGAGGTTGAAGATAACCAGGGAGTAGAACGCGCGTCGCAGATGCGGGGACTTGAATGTGCCGCATCAGCCATTTGGGGGTCATCAGCGCAGCAACCGTGATCGGCAAGACATCGATGCTGTAATCGAAACCACGTTGTTCAGACAGGTGAAGCACGATCTCGCGAACCGACGCTTCCGCCAACTTGCCTGTCACAAAGTGAATCGACTCGCGCATGGTTTCCCGAATGTCGCTCGAAGAAAGCATCGTTCTCGTTTTTGGGATAACTCTGATTTGATAGCTTCATCCCTCTTGACCCAGGTTGCACTTTAACGGAACATGATCCGAGCGAGAAGCACTTATGCACCATTCGCATTCACTGCGAGGTACATGTGGCCGGTGTTTCTCGCTTTTTTTTTGTGTTGCACCATGATCGAAATCCTGATCGATGATCCCTGGTTCTTGGTGATCAACAAGCCGATCGACTTGCTCACGCAAGCGGTCGCCGGTGTGCCGAGTGTGCAATCGATGTTGATCGATCAGCTGCGAAACGGACCGTCCAAACCTTTCGTCGGCATCCCGCATCGGCTGGATCGAATGACCAGCGGCGTGATGGTGGTCGCGAGAAATCAACGAGCCCTGCGGAGACTCTGCGATCAATTTGCTGCTCGCAGCGTTCACAAGGAATACCTCGCCTGGGTTTTTGGAGAAACCCCCGAGCGAGGAGAGTGGACCGATTGGATTCGCAAGATCCCCGATGTGGCCAAATCGGAATTGGCGGATCCGACGGTCGACGGGGCTCGCATCGCAGAGCTTGAATTCGATACGATCGATCGGCGGACGCTTCCTACGGGGCAACCCGCCTGCCTTGTCCGAGTCGTGCTCCGGACCGGACGAATGCACCAGATCCGCCTCCAATTCGCCTCGCGCGGGCATCCCGTCTTGGGGGATATCGCGTATGGCGGGGAAATCGACTTCGCGAGTCAGGAACGAAAAACCCGGGAGCCCATGCTGGCGCTCCATGCCTCCCGGTTGCAGTTTTCTCACCCCAAGACAGCGGAACGGATCGTCGCCGAAGCGCCTCGACCTCCCCATTACCCATGGAACTTGCTCCTGGCGTAGACTTTTCTTGGCACGCCATGTGCGGTAAAGTGAGAGAACGAAAACGACGCACTTTTTGGCAGTCGCTAGGCGAGTATCACTTCGACGAAAGGGAGTCAAAGGACATGGGGAATGCTGCGGAATTTACGGATGCCGGATTCGGAACCGACGTCCTGCAATCGGACCATCCGGTTTTGGTGGATTTCTGGGCTCCATGGTGCGGTCCATGCCGCCAGATCGCTCCATTGATCGATGAACTCGCTCAGCAGTACGCAGGTTCGGTGAAAATAGGGAAGGTCAACGTCGACGAGAACCCCGAGCTTTCCACCCAGTACGGGATCAACGCGATCCCGACGCTGTTGCTTTTCAAAGATGGAAAAATCGTGGAACGCTTCCAGGGAGTTCCGCCTCGGACGCGACTAGAAGCTGCGCTGAACGAAGCGAGCGGCTAGACAGCCCCAACGACTGCCCGCAAGCATGTGTTCGGCGATCTGAAAGTCATTTGATATCCTGGGATCGGGAGTAAAACTGATGAACTTTTCGAGAAACGGTACGAAGTTGATGGCTCTCCTCGTGATCGGGGCGGTCCCAGTAGGCTACTGGTTGTACTCCCAGCCCTCGACGGTCCCCAGCCCCGCCTACGCCGAGCAGCTCCAGGAATCGAATCGGGCTCGCCTAAATCTCGATCCAGACTCGCTGGCCCATGCCGATGCTCTGTCGCGGGTGTTTCGCGAGGTGTCGAAATCGGTCAAGCCATCGGTCGTCAGCATCAAGTCGATGGTCGAGCGTCCCCGTATGCAGCGAGGGCTTCGCGGTTTGCCTCCGGAATTCGAGCAATTTTTTGGAGACCGTTTCGGTCTGCCTCAAGACGAAGAGGGAGATGCGGACGTTCCGGGAGGCAAGGTCCAAGCGGGCTTAGGCTCCGGCGTGATCGTTCGATCCGACGGATACATTCTGACCAACAACCATGTGGTCGAGGGTGCCGCAGAACTCGAGGTCTATCTGAGCGACGAAACGAAATACATTGCCAAGGTTGTGGGTACGGATCCTCGAACCGATCTCGCGGTTTTGAGAATCGATGCCAGCGGCCTGGTGGCCGCCCCGATCGGCGACTCTTCAAGAGTTGAGGTTGGCGATTGGGCGATCGCGATCGGCAGTCCATTCGGATTGGCTCAAACCGTAACGGCGGGCATTATCAGCGCCACGAAACGAACCGATCAAGGCATCACCCCTTACGACGACTTCATCCAGACCGATGCCGCCATCAATCCGGGCAACAGCGGTGGCCCCCTGTTGAATCTTCGCGGAGAAATCATCGGGATCAACACAGCGATCGCCTCGCGGGGTGGTGGATACAACGGAATTTGTTTCGCTGTCCCAAGCAATACAGCATCGCGTGTTCTCGGGGATCTCATTTCCTCCGGCAAGGTTTCGCGTGGCTTCATCGGAGTCCGCCCAGCGTCCTTGACACCCGCCCTCGCCAAGCAATTGGCTCTCCCGGAAAGCCAGCGAGGAGCCTTGGTCGAGCAAGTCACGAAGGGGATGCCCGCAGAAAAGGCAGGAATTCGCGTCGGAGATATCATCGTGGCGATCGATGGAGTCGAGATCAAGACCGATTCGGCCATGCGGCGGACCATCGGCGAAATCAAGCCAGGAACCACGGTCTCCGTCAAGGTGCTGCGCGATGGACGCACGACCGAGATTCCAGTCACTGTCTCTGCACTCGATGAACAAGCCCTGGCAACCAGCGAGCGGCAGAGCATGGAGAACATGCAGCGGCTCGGTATCGCGGTCGATCAAGTGCCAGCGGAGCTCTCGCGACGATACGGATTGCGAGAAGGTGAAGGAGTGGTTGTCACCGGACTGGCTCGCCGCAGTCGATTCACAGGAATCAACGTCGGAGATGTCATCCTGTCGGTCAACGGTACGAAAATCAACTCGGCCGATGAGTTTTTGGAAGTCCTGGGTGAAGTACGACAAGGGCAACCGATGACGCTCGTCGTCCGCGATGCCGAGAGCGAACGGATGATCACGATTCGATAACAGGGCGTAACCTGTGTCACCAGATCGGCGCTCGGCACCGCTGGCTGGGCACCACCACTGGCTGGGCACCACCACTGGCTGGGCACCACCACTGGCTGGGCATCACCACTGGCTGGGCACTCAGTGACACAGCCGACAAAGGTCAATTCTCGTTCCCGTGAGCCTGAGGCGCTAGCCGATTTTTTGCATGTTGAACGAACTCGGCTAGCGATTCAGGCTCACTTTTGTCGGCAGTGTCCCTCACTTTTGTCGGCAGTGTCCTTCGTGGCGAACGAGAATGTCTAGGGAGAGAGAATGTTAAACGGGCTCAACGGATTCTCGTTGAGCAAATCTTCTTCGGCCTCGCGATAAGCGAGGTCGACCATCAACCACTTGCCATCGACCTGTTCGAGGATGAGTTGTACCCACGCTGGGGTTCCTGCTCGTTGGAAATTGTCCTCTACCTCCAAGTAAACGTTCATAGCGATGCGTGCGTTTACACCGGTTCGGTGATGCGTTAGCTCGGCCGACTGAATCGACTTGACGCGAACACGCAAGAATCGGACTTCGGAAAGATGGTCGCGGATGTTTTGAAGTTCCACTGAGGCTTGCGGGTGGATCTTCGAGACGACGTTTTGATATTGATTGGACTCGAGTTCCTCGGCGGTTTCGTAAACGAACCGACGGAGAATTTCTCGCTCGCTTTCAAACATCATGCCTACGGCAACCAAGATGGGTGTTACCACGGCAACGAGGATGCATGCGAAAAGGAGCTGTTTCAATCCGGTTTGCATCCAAGCAAAGAAAGTTGCGACTGCTATAACCGTTCCGATCATTCCGATCGTCAAGGAGCTTTCAAACAGGAGATCGAGCATTTTTGGTCTTCAATTTCTCCGGAAATCTTTTCTCACGGACTCCAGGGCCGCATCGCGACCTACGGTTTGTCAGATGGTCTATCGCGTCCATCGCCCCGCAATCCGATTGTAAGGCGCTCGCATGCTGGAAACAATTCGCAGATATTGGATAGGCTTCCTGGTTTTCGCCCTAGTGCTGATGCACGCCAGCATCGTCGGCATCATAAGGTACCAAGCTTCCCAAGCGAAGAAGGAGATGTCCTGCGAGGTTTTGCTCGGGGATTTCATCGCATACCGAACCAAGGATGATCCGCCGATCGAAATGACGCTTCATGCGATGGTTCCTCAAAAACAGCGGATGAAAAGCCGTCAATTGATTGAACTCAATGAAGCCCAGGTTCGGCAAGCCCTGGAAGAGCATTTACGGCAATTCGACGGGAGGCATTTGGCAGATCCTTACCTGACAGATCTCCGCTCCCAACTCCTCGATATTCTGTCGCAAATGCTCGGAGCTACTTCCGTAGAAGATGTGCTGATCACCAGGATTCGACCCCTGGGAAACAGCCGAAGTGCACTCGAATTCGTAACCCACGTACCCCGGCCAGAGCCCAGACGCCTGGTCGCGACGCTTCGCAGTGAGAACGGGGACGACGACGCAGAAGGAGCCTCCTCGGTGCATGGAGACGAAGGGGAGGCAGAGCCGTCGGACACCCCACACGACGATTCAAAAAACACCGCCCCTGCCCCGAAGGATTCCCATTCTCCTTCCAAGGGAGCAGACACCAAAACGCCCAAGCATACTTCCAAGCCGAGTTCCTCCCACGGAAAGCCAAACGCGAAACACTAGTAGATCCTCGTACGACGGATTTACCGTTTCTGGCGAACGTAGGAAATGGAAGGGTGTTCAGGAAATTGATCGATGCCTACCGCAGGGAAGTTCGATAACTCGCGAGTGCCGCACCGCGCAAATCGAATTTGTCGCGTAGGATTCACGGGGAGAGCCACCCCGAGCGGTTCAAAAAACGCATGGATGCAGAAATGGCGATGGTCAACAATGACCATCGTGTCCGTATCTCCAAAAGGTGTTCCACCATGCGTATGAAACCAATTATTCTCTTGGTAATCTCCATAAGTTGTGGTTTGATTGCCTCATTCGCTGTCAGCCAAGTGCTGATGGAAAAACGCGACGGAGAACCCCCTCAAACATCCGGGGTTCTCGTTGCGGCCAAAGATCTCTCACCGATGACCAAACTCACGGCCGACATGATTCGGATCGAGCAATGGCCGATCGATCGAATTCCACCCGGTTCGATCGCGGACACCAAAGAGGTCGAAGGCAAATTTGCCAAGCAGCGACTCTATTCTGGCGAACCGATTATCGAAGCCAAGCTTTCCTCGCGAGGAAAGGACCTCATGGTCCCTCCCGGTTATCGCATTTTTGACGTCCGAGTCGACGAAGCCTCGGGCGGTAGCGGTTACATCAGCCCCGGCGATCGTGTCGACGTCACAGGCTTCTTCGAAGCGGGGAATCGATTCCCCATCTCGAAGAGCATTCGAATCATGAAAAACATCGAAGTCGCTATGATCGACGGTGTGTCCTTCCGCGATCCCGAGGCCGCTCCCAAACGAGCGGGAACCATTCAACTGCTCGTACTCGACAAGCAATACGAAGTACTCGATATCGCGAGCAACCTCGGCAAACTGAAGCTTTCCCTGCGGGCTCCCGAGGCGGATGAATTGGCTCCGAACGCCCCCACGGATACGGGGGATACGTTCCTGTCCTGGCTCAAGGATTCCGAGAAGAAAGTCAATACCCAAGGCGTTGCGACTTCCGCTGTCAATTCGCTAAGCATGATCAAAGGCATGTTCGAGGCCGTCAAACCCAGGCCGCAGCCCGAGGAACGCAAGGAAATGATGGTCATTACTCCGGGATCGGTTTTGATTTACCGATGGCTCAATGGCCGCAAGATACCCGTGATGGTCTCGGGAGAGGAGTATGAAGCATCCCAAGCTGGGGGGGGAGGGTCCTACGACTCGGCGCAAAGTTCCAGTGCGGCTGACATTTCCGGGCTGCAATCGGACCCCTCGGCGACTTCGAATGCTAGCCCACCGGGGCCGACTTGGGATCCTGCGACCGGATCTTGGCAACCTGGGGGGTTTACGCCCGTCTACCCTCAGTCCAAGTAAAGCTGATGATGGTTCGCGGTCGATGTGCTTATCACGGCCCGGTGGGATGATTGCTCGCTGGGACGATCTGACTAGGGATTGGTCAGGAAAATGTTTTCACAGGGAAGTGGGACTGACATGGCATCCGAAATGCGCACCGTCCGAGCAGTTACTGCGTACTGCATTCCATCGGAGTCACCCAGACTGGCATATGTCTGGATCAAGATATTCTGCGTCGGGTTGGTGTTGGGGATCTTTTCCCAACCCGGGCTTTCGGATGAAGAGAAATCCGAGATCGCACAAACTTCACGAAAGCTGATCAGCAAAAAGTTTGAACGCTTGCAGCTGATCATCAATACCTCCCAGAGCATTGCGCTCGACAAGGTGATTGAGACGGTTCAAGTCTACAACGATACGATCATCTATGCGAAACCTTTGACCCGCTCCGAGATTCTGATCTCTGCCATGGCGACTGGGGTTAGTCAGATTGATCTCAAGACGCGTGACAACGAGACTTATTCGGTCGAGATCATCGTAACCGGGGACGGTCGAGAACTGAAAGCGATATTGGGTCAGCAGTTTCCGACGGCGACCTTGGAGATAACGCCGATTCAACAGGCGGTAATCATTTCCGGTCAGGTGACTGCCGACGAGCATGTCGAGCAGGTCGTTGCGATTGCCGAACAGTACTACCCGAACGTGATCAACCGTTTGGAAGTGATCGGTGTCCACACGGTGATGCTACACACGCAGGTGATGGAAGTCTCCCGCACGAAACTCCGAGAGCTCGGTGTTGACTGGGCAACCTCGTGGGGTGATGGTTTTGTGGACACCACCGTCAGCGGATTGATTACACCGGGAGGGGCAGCGGCTTCCCTCGGTACAGGGGTGACCGCCACCGGAAGGGAAACCGTTCGTTTTGGAGTGATCAGCGGCGATAACACCTTCTACGGCTTCATCCGCGCTCTCAAGCAAAACAATATGGCAAAGGTTCTTGCGGACCCAACGGTCGTTGCGATCGATGGTCGTCCTGCGAGTTTCAACTCCGGAGGCGAGTTCCCAATTCTGGTGCCTGCCGGTATGGGGCAAGTCGGAGTGGAGTTTCGCGAGTATGGAACGCGGCTTGATTTCGTCGCAAAGGTTCGCGGGGACGGCCGCATTTGGTTGGAAGTGCGACCGACGATTAGCGAAATCGATCCCGGCCGAAGTGTGACCTTGGCGGGAACAAGTATTCCGGGTTTGCGGAGTCGGTTTGTCGAAACGGCGGTTGAACTCAAAGCGGGTGAAACCCTGGCTCTGGCAGGTTTGCTCCAAATGCGCACCGAGTCGGAAAGCGTAGGACTGCCATGGATTTCGGACGTACCCTACTTGGGAGCCCTGTTTCGGAGAAATCGAGAAATTCAGAACGAAATCGAACTCTTGATTTTGGTCACCCCCAACTTCGCCGGCCCAATGCAACCGGAAGAAGTTCCCTGCGGAGGCCCAGGCTACAACAGCACGTCGCCGCTCGACAGTCACCTGTACCTGAACGGTTATATTGAGTCACCCAACGTAGCAACCCCAAACCCGCAGGGAGCGATCACCACATCCCCGGGGAGTTTCGTTGCACCGGGTATGGAAGCGGTTCCCGCTACCCCGGTTCCAGCGGGCCGCTGAGTAAGTTGCTGGGTGGGAAATTGACCGATCATCGCTGAGGAACGGACGGTTTTATGAGTAATGTACTTCGAGTCGCTATCGTCGATCCTAACGATCAGTCGCGCGATAGCTTGAAAAACATACTCGTCGGTATCGATATCGTCTGGCTGGATGCGGAGTGTTCACGGTATGAATTCTTCGCAGAGGTCATCGAACAGTCGCAGCCTGACGTGGCGATGATCAATCTCGACGGCAACATCGATCGAGCGATGGCCTTGCTCGAAAAGGTGCGAAGCGCGTTTCCGAAGTGCCACCTGTTCGCGATTTCCAAGAGTACCGATGGTCAGCTTATCCTCAAAGCGATCCGCGCTGGCGCCAGGGAGTTTCTGACGTCGCCCGTCGAAGTTGAGGAACTCTATGCATCGCTCGAACGGCTGTTGCAGGAAAAGTTTTCCGGATCGGACGGCCGAACCCGCGGCTGCAAGATGATCGCTGTCGCCGGCGCCACGGGTGGCGTCGGTTGCACCTCGATCGCGGTCAACATCGGAAGCAATATCGCTCGGAATACAGACAACACCGTGGCGTTGGTCGACCTTGACTTGGCCCTCGGCGACGCGGATGTATTCCTCGACTCGATTCCCGATTACAGTATCGTGGACGTTACCGAGAACGTTGCGCGATTGGATTTTCAATTGCTTCGGAAATCGTTGACCAAGCATTCCTCAGGTCTCTACTTGTTGCCGCGTCCCGTCCAATTGCAGGATTTGGAACTGATCACCCCGGATGCCCTGCGAAAGGTGTTTGGTCTGTTGCGAGCCTCGTTCTCGCACGTGGTGATCGATTTATCCAAGTCGTTCAGCCAAGTCGACTTGACTGCCCTCGAGTTATGCAACGAGATTTTACTGGTTGTGCAACTCGACCTTCCCTGTTTGCGTAACATGGTTCGCGTGCTGGTGAGCCTGCAACAGATCGAGAGCATCCGCGACAAGATCAAGGTCGTGGTCAATCGCGCGGGATTGGAAAGCGGACAAATCAGCCTCAAGAAGGCGAAGGAAATCATCGGTCGCGAAGTTTTCTTCCAGATTCCAAACGACTACCGAACGATGGTTGAAATGCGAAACAACGGCCAACCATTGATCGAGCAGGCTCCCAAAGCCGCCATCACGGAAGCTGTGATGGAACTGACCGAATTGCTGGTGGGCGTCGAGGAAGAGGCTGAGGCGTCGGAAGAAAAAGGTGGAAACGAGAAATCCATCTCGCAGACCTGGCTTAATTTCTGGCCTGGCAAAACCAAGAATTCCAAGAGCAAATAGCAAAGCCGCGCTGACTGCTACAGGCGGCATTCTCGACAAGGTCGTTGGGCGGTTTCGGCACTTTCCTGCGGATTCTTCGAAACGTCCGAGCGGTCGCTGAAACCCTCGCCATACTTGGTTCGGAGATTTCTCTCCGCAATCTTTTCCGTTACGGGGCTCGAAGCATCTTGAGCAATTTGCAAACACAACCCGCGGCCCCCCTGTCGACTTCGCCGCATGAGGACGCGCAATCGTTTCCTGACGCGGTTGTCGAGACCCGCATCGAGCGGGTAGTCGAATGGCTCGAGGAGACGACCAACCGGGAATCGAAATGCGATTACCCTTCGACAATCCATCCAACGCTGACTATCGTCATTCCAGTGTTCAATGAGAGTGGCACCGTGGCGAGCGTCATCGAGAAAGTCGCGGCGTTGGATATCAACAAGCAGATTGTTTTGGTCGACGATGGCAGCACGGACGGCACGCGTGAAATCCTCTCGGAGTACATCGGTAGGGATGGTTTCGACGTGATTATGCATTTTGGAAATCGAGGAAAAGGGGCAGCGCTAAAGAGCGGCTTTCAACGGGCTATGGGAGAAATCGTCATTGTCCAGGATGCTGATTTGGAGTACGAACCCCAGGACATCTTGAAAGTAGTCGCGCCTATCCTGGATGGCCGTACCGATGTCGTCTACGGCTCACGGTACTTGGAAAACAGCGAGCAAGACCAGTCGCTCGTTCATCGATTCGGCAACTGGTTGCTGACCCAATTCAGCAACTGCATGACGGCCCAACGACTCACCGACATGGAGACCTGCTACAAAGCGATTCGGCGAGAAATCTTGCAATCGATCGAAATCGAGCAGCATCGATTCGGCTTCGAACCGGAGATAACCGCGAAGCTAGCTCGGCGAGGACACCGCATCCTCGAGGTTCCGGTGTCCTATCGAAGCCGATCCTGGAGAGAAGGAAAGAAAATTGGATTCAAGGATCTCGTGAACACGCTTTGGTGCATCGTCCGCTATCGATTCCAATAAGCTTCGTCGACGAGAAATGCCATCAGGATTGAATCCTGCTCCGGCATAAAGTCGTTATCAAAGCAGATAACCAAAAGACGTTGTCCCTCGCGCGGCGAAGGTCCCCAAGCCATCCCCTCCGGTTTTTCTGGAGTCGCTTCACCTGACAGTCCGTACTCCGGTGACATCAAGTCGATCAATAGCCGTTTGTCCAGGGCCCGATGTCCGGATGGAATACCTTCTCGCAACGATGGCACATCCGAAACATCGGTCGCCCGCGATGCGTCGACGAAGTGGATTCGCTTGATTTTCGCCTTGCTACCCGATTTGCTGTCCCGCTCCAGGGCGAGAAACCGCTGGTCGTCGATCGCCAAAACCTCGCTCACACCCGTCGATTCATCGTCGAGTAAATACAGCCACTCCTTGGGTGGTCCGCCTCGAAGATCATAGACCAACCAACGCGTTGCGAGACCGAGGCATTTGTTGTTCTCAATGCGACCATCTTGAACCAGCGGTCCTTGCATGGCGGCCACCAGACAACCGCCATTGGGCGTTAGGCTGATTCCCTCGATGCCGCGATTGGAAAACGTACCGCGAGTCATCGGAGGGGTCCGCTTTTCGCTCAATCGGAAATGCTCCGGAACCGGCACGCTGTCGAGCAGTGTTCCATCCCGACCGAAGAAGTCGAGACTCGGACCATACTCGTCGCTGATCACCAAGCGATCTCCGGAAGCGTAGCGGATCCCTTCTGGATCCAAACTCGGCGGGTGACCAGTCCCATCCCATTCCCGGATGGGCGCGAGACCTCCCTTGAAACAATCCCCTGCCCGCGTTCGAAGGAGGGTCGTGCGTACCAGCGTAAAGCTACTGGAGGTTTTGCCCCCTCTCGCTGAGAAATCGATTTCGTGAAACCTACATGAAAAGGACGCCGCCCCGTCCCCGGCACCTCGGTCAGAGAGAACGAAGTACCGCTCTTTCTCCCCCGCATACTCGATTGCAGAAAAACCACCGAGCGCATTTTGGGGCGTCCCTGTTTCGAGAATGCCATCCAAACCACTCTTGTCGCTCTCAGTTCCCGGAATGCGAACCATCCCGACCAAGCTCACTTGCGCGGACGCAGTGTGCGCCAAGCAAATCCAGGAACAAGCGATCGCGAATCGGAGAATGCCGCAACTTGTCATGTCCGTCTTTCCGTATCACGAAATGGGCAAGAGGTAAAAAAAGGGAGCTGGAAAAAGAATTCCAACTCCCCATGCAATTCGAGTGAATCGCGAGAACCGCTGCTAGCGTTACTCGATAACAGCAATATCGCTCCTGTCGCGGGTGCAGAGAGCGACGAACGATGGGCCTGCAATCGTCGAAGAAATAAACTGAACGGAGCCATCGCCCAACACGAAGTTGGCGCCCGAACCATGGAATGCATAGAGTTCGGAGTCGTTGGTGCAATTCAGGAAGCAATTTCCATTCGCCACTTGGGTCACAACTCCAGAACTGTTCGTGTTGTTTTGCAAGCCTTGAGCATTCGCTCCATCGATGCTGAACCCACTGTTGATGTCCGCCCATCCCCAACCATCCGCCGTCACCGGAGTGCCAAAGGCGATATTTCCAACCCGAGGGTTCGTTACCTTGCGTCCGCTGACCCACATCGAGGGCCGACCAGCCCCTTCGCCGATCACGATCGTGTTCGAAAGACCATCGGTGATGGATGCAATGCGAACACCTTCAGGCCCGCGGCCCAACGCGCCGAGGACTTCCCGTGTGCCCAGGCTCGGCAAACCCGAGACGACAAATGCGGAGTTGCGGATTGCGTTGATCGATCCATAGTCAGCATGCCCCCAAACGATTTGCGTGTTGCGGGTGCTGTTTGAGATCGCCTCATACAAGTTGACCGGGGGGATGTCCCGAGGTGTCGGCGTCGAAGGGCAAACCAAGGTGGGAATCTGCGATGTGGTGACGATATCGTTGATCGCCGAGAACCAGGGTGCATTGAAGTTGTAGTTCTGAAAGTTTGGGCCTTGTTCGATCATCGGCAGGATCAACGCAGGCCAGGAAACCTGATACAGGGGAGTGTTGACAGAAATCCGGCTAGGTGGAAGACGCTTGAAAGCGCTTTCGTAGTTGTGCAGCGCCAATCCGAGTTGCCTGCAGTTGTTGCTGCAGCTCATTCGACGGGCTGCTTCTCTTGCAGCCTGCACGGCTGGTAACAACAATCCGACCAAAATACCGATGATGGCGATGACCACCAACAATTCGACCAACGTGAACCCGCGGCGGGCGTCCCGCATCTTGGTCCGCTTCATGAGACTCTCTCCTGTATTGATTAGCATCCAATCAATCTAGGAATCCACTCCGAGGAGCGATTGCCCTACAGTCCCCATGACTGCAGCCGATTGGATCGCCTTACTAGGTCGAAGAGTGTAGTGGGGAGTAGTCGCACCCCCGTGAAGCCAACGTGAAGAAAAAATGAAGAAATGATGAATGCGGAAGGTTTTGTGAAGAAACCATGAAGAACGGGGAGCCCGGGCCTTTCCGAGATTCCACGGGCGAAGGAATCGGGGGAATCGCGTTACCGATCGACGTAGACCTTCGTGCTTTCCTCTTTCAGCACCGGGACCGGGCGAAGGTCGCTCTGCAGCGATGCGCGGAAGACGTGGGTGCCCTCCCGCCCGTGCCGCACGCGAATCTTGACGACGGTTCGGTCTTTCGGTGGAAGGACGGGGTAAGGATCAAAAAGAACCGTGCGTCCTTGGACACGATACTTCACGGTCGATTCGACCTGTTCAACCGCGCTACCGTCGGGAATTTCCAGCGACAAAACGACATTTTGATCGGGCCGCGTCCCGATATTGGTGAGGTTGACGGTGTAGGTCGTCACTCCATTGGTCTCGATCGGATCGTGGTCATCGTCGATGTCGAATATCAACTCGCTTTGCCCTTCGACCTGCACCTCGCGTTCGATGTTCTCCACACCGAGCCCTTCGGCATCCGAGGTCATCCGGACCAACGATTTGCCTTCTTCCACGGGAAGGGCCATGAACTCTGTTTTGGCGCGCGTTCCCGCTGCAAGCTCCGCCAGGTTCCACGCGATTGCATGTTGATCGGGAAGGTACGTTCCTTCGTTGTTCGCACTGCTGAAATGCAAGCCCCGAGGCAAGTAAGCGACGATGTATAGATCGCGCGCCACGGCGGTACCGACGTTCTCGATCACCGCTTCGAAGGGGGCGGGCCGCTCCAGATAACGGATACGAGGTCCATTGAGTTGCAGTTGCAGCTTGGGTGCTCGGACCTCCATCGGTTGCGAGGACTCGCTGGTCGCCGCGTTGCGCGAGGTGGCTCGAACCACATTCGATACCTTTGCCGCTTCAATCGCCGTCAATTCGATTTCGTATCGCTGCGATTCCCCAGGCGCCAAGTCGCCGACCTCAAGGCCCAGAGAACGCGCGCCGCTCGTATGGCGAAACGCAGCAGGTACGCTTTCCTCGAGTTCAACCCCCTTGGCAGTGCCTGTCCCGACATTCGTAATCTCGATCCAAATCGTCACGGAATCACCTCCGAGTATCTCCGAGGGAGCCCATTGCTTGATGGAGAGCTTGGGAAGTGTACTCATGGTGCGGACCGACGCCTGAGCAGCAAACTTCACGCTCGCGACCGAACCGATCTCCCCTTCGCTTTCCGGAACCAATTCCATGTGAATCGTCGACTCTTGGCCAGCCGCTAACTCCCCGAGTTTCCATACCAACCCTCCGCCAGAAGCCAATTCGGCCTGTGGAAGGGTACGAACGAGCTTTGCGCCTTGCGGAACCGTATCGCAGACTTCCACGTCGAACGCGGTTGCGTTGCCGACGTTTCGAACGATGGCGGTGAAGGTCGCGGGAATCCCAACCTGAACCTCGGCAGGTGCGCGTTTGACAATCTCGAGGCTTGGATTCTGAGAACCGTCAAACTGTCGCGAACCGGGGGCTCCGCTAGACATCGACCAAGCCCCACGCCCACTTGGCGTTCGGGAGTCGGTCACTACAGGCACTGAGTTCGAAATCGAACTCCTCTCCTCCAGACGCCGGGGGGCCGACGTCGACGGTTGGTCGGAAACCGACAAACTCTTGGGGATCGAACCAGAGACCGACGGGGAGGGCGACGGGGAGGGCATGGGGGGAGGAGCGATGGCGGGCAGACTGTTGGGAACATCGAGTATTCCGGGGAGGCTGTTCAGCCCCGGGGCTGCGATTGGGAGTTCGGGCAACGACTCAGTCGTCGTCGGCAACTCGGCACGGGGAGGACCAAGCGTTGCGGTGGCAGGAGGAGACGCCATTGAGGTGGGCTCAGGAAGGCTCGGAGCCATTACAGGGGGAACCCAATCCTCTTCGACCGGCATTTCTTTCCCTCTCGGGGGCTCCAATGGATTGAGCAATGGGGCAACAGGGAGCGAGCTAGCTGGACGCTTGGAGAGAATGCGCGAAGCGTCGAAACGAGGTGGCTCCGTCAGTCCGTTGGTCGGACGCGAGCGCGGAGGATCATCGTAGGAAATCGGTACGGCATGCGAGGCGGTCACCACCGTCGAAGCATCTTCCTCCAAGGCAGCCTTGTGCACGGAAATCGGAGCGACCGGTTGTGCGGCATACGGCGGAGGAGCATCGGCCGAGAGACTGTGCCCAATCCTCGCATCTCGCTGTGCGAGCGAGAGCGCTAAGACGAATAATAGTCCTGCGAAGAGCGCGGCTGCGGCGATGAAAACGTATCGCGCCATGGGCATTGAATCCTCTTCCCCGGAAAGTTTCAAAATCGTAGGAGAGGCAATACCAAATTGGCCGACCGGATCGAAAGACCAAAATGCGGGAGTCCCAAACGGGCTCTTTAGTGAACCCGTCGGCGCAAGTCGACGAGGAGATCATTTTCCACTTCGAGACCGCGCGTGGCGGACCGAACCGTTTCCTGCGCGATTTGCTTCAAGAAATAAGTGCGAACTTCCCCGTGGAGACAAACCTTGTCCCCCCGCTGTTCCACATCGATTGCGTGCAATTCAGGGAACGGGCTGTCGTCGAGCAATTTTTTCGCCTGGGAAACAACATCCTGATGGCTGGGACGAATCATGACACAATTCCTTTTGCCGACACGTGGCTAGCGAAGCAATCACAAGCACTTCGGGTCAACCTAATCGATCGAATTCTCACTTGTCAAGCATGTGGGAAAAAACCTTACAATCCGCAAAGGCGTTATGCTTGCATAAAACCTATGGCTGAACCGAAGCGTCCCCCCTGAGAAACAGGTCCTTCCGGCATCTGGGCGAAGAATACGCCCTACAGTTTGGGGGGATAGCCTTTGTCGTTCGATTGCGAGTCAGTGGTAAATCGCCATGGATTTATTGTTGGGCCTGGATTTGGATTGGCTTTGCATTTTGGCAGAAATCTTTGCTGGCCTTTTGCTGGTATCGATTGTCTGGCGTCCTCGCACGAACGACCAACCGGATACCGGTCCGAAGGAGTCCGTGGTGAATTGGGAGCCGTTGCAAGCGGCATACATCCATGCCGCGACCGCTGTTGGACGATCCTTGGCGGTTCGGGGGAATTTCACAGACGAGCAACGTTTGCAGGAATTGCAGGCTCATCTTCCAGACCCTTACCGCGATGGCTTGACGGGTACCTGGAATGCAGAGGGGATGAATCGATTGATTCAGGAATGGAGCTTGGACTTAGAACCAGAGGCCTATCCGAGCTCCTACGTTCTGCTGACGCTTTCGAATGCGGACCATCTGACGGAACGATACGGGATGCGTTGTGTAGACGACGCGATCCAAAAGGTCTCGGAGTTGCTCGTGCAATCTCTCGGCGGTAGAGCATCGATTTCGCGAGACCAACCCACGCGATTCCTCATCCATCATTTCGGAAACTCATTGTCGGAATGCACGGAATTGTTCGCGGTGATCGAACAGTCGCTAACCGCATACGACTTTTTCTCGTTTCAAGACGAAGCGATTGCGCTGGAATGCCAAATGAAATTTTGGTTTTGCGATCGAGGCATTGAGACCGAACAGTTGATTCGTTGCTTGGAAGAGAGCGAGATGAAATCCGGTTCGGTCCCCGTGGAAGCGTCGAAGCCTTTGGAATTCCCCGCGGCATCGGCGGTTCCCGAGAAACCGTTCTCAGTAGACGACTTGGCTCCCTTTCCCTGTCCTTGGGACAATGAGGACAATGAGCCGGAGACACCGGCTTCTCTCCCTGAGACGGAACCCGAGAAGTCATCCGGTTCGGCGTCCGACTCCGTCTCGGAGGCGAAACGGGGCAGCACCGAGGATACGCACGACGAATCGGACTTCCAAAAGGTGGGGGGGGTCGCCAACCCACAGCAAATCGAGGAACTCCTCTCTCTATTGAACAGCGATGAGATGCCAGATCCCTCGAGCGTTTCCTCGGGAGCGACGGGGGAAGCACCCAATTCGGAGACGGAACAAGTCCAGCACGCGGAAATCGACGCGGAGCAAGAACCAGACAACCCGCCCCGCGCCGATGGGGGTGACGATCGGGAATGGGATGGGCCTGCGAGCGATCGTTCGGAAGTCCCGCCTGACGAATCAGCCGTTTCCAACGCCGATCCACGGAAGAAAGGAATGATCTACACGGATGATATCGAGTCGGCCCTCCTCAAGGACGATTTGGCTTCCCTGTTCGAAGCGATGCGATCCTCGGCCAGCGGCGACTTCGGCTTTGCCGGCAATCCTGGTAGCGGAACGAACCAAGGGGGGAGCGGGCCGGCTTCGTCCTAACCGCGAGGCAGTCAAGCATCCGGGGATTTGATTGAAACCCTTGCTATTTCCTCCGTTCTAGCCTGTTTCATTCGCTGGAAAGTTGACATTGGCCCCTCGGCTGTCGTACCCTGGAATAAGTGCCGATGTCGCGTCTTTCCTTTTTCCGCAAGAGAGCTTCGCGGGTATGAAACGATTTATGCCGAATCTTCAATCCTTGCTCAAGACAACCTGTGTGGTAGCCAGCACGGTTTGTTTGGTGACCAGCACCATCGGGGGGTGGCTTGCTCAATCCGCCATTGGGCAAGATGCGGAACCCAGGTATCGAACATTGCCGTTGGATCCTGCCGGCGAGAAACGCAAAAAGGAAAAGGACGATTTATTCAATCCAGAGAAGTT
>Ga0315904_10002824_pt1 | contig 26315 bp, 54 predicted proteins | sample LakEriMetagenome_6_FD_203529 | JGI IMG/M metagenome (GOLD analysis project Ga0315904, IMG submission 203529) | Freshwater fungal communities from buoy surface, Lake Erie, Ohio, United States - Buoy 12 MA120 | ecosystem: Environmental > Aquatic > Freshwater > Lake | place: USA: Lake Erie, Ohio...
GGGCGCGCTGTGGCCGGAGGTGCGGGGGGTCGCGCTGCGACATTGGGTCCGATGCTCGGATGGGCGGCTGTACCACCCGGTCGTGGCAGAGGCGGTCCTGCATGCGTGGGAGCGGCGATCGGCGCGGCGGCGGAGCGCGCATGCGGGTGCGGCGGCGCGGTGGGGGCGGGTCAGCGAGGAGGACGAGAGGCGCGAGAAGACCCGCCAGCGGGTGGCGGCGCTGCGGGCGCGCCGTCGTGCGGCGGCGGGGGCTGTAACGCCGTCGGAGGGTGTAACGCGTAACGCCGTTACCAGCGTTACCGTAACGCCCGCAGTAACGCCTGTAACGCCGCCGGTAACTTCCAGTGCCGCGTTACATTTTCCCGCAAAGCCGCAGAAAACCTCGGACTCCGCGAACCATGCTGATGCCATGCCGGAAAATGCCATAGAGAAGGAGAAGGTAGTAGAGAAGAAGAAAGAATCCCCCCCCCGTCCTTCGGACGGGTCCCCCCCCAGGGGGGGAGCGGGGCGCACGAAGCCGCGTCCGGAAATCGCCGTAGCGCTGCCTGACTGGCTGCCGGCCGACGCCTGGGACGACTGGTCGCGCTACCGCGCCGAGGTCGCCAAGGCGCGCTGGACGCAGCGGGCGGCCGAGTTGTCGCTCAAGGCCCTCGACCGCCTTCGCGCCAAGGGCCAGGACCCGCGCCTCGTCATCGAGCAATCCATCGCCAACGGCTGGACCGGGCTGTTCCCCGACAAGACCGAGACGACCCGCCACGGCGGCGAGGTCTACCGCGACCGGCCGGGCAAGCTCGACTGGCTGATGGACGACATGCGCCGCGAGGCCGAGGGCCCGGGCGAGCCGATAGACGTCACCTTCGCAACGAGGAGGATCTCATGACCCCCGCCGCCATCGAGGACTGGCTGCGCTTCCTGCGCCCGCTCGCCGCCGCCGTGCGGAACCCGCCGACCGCCGCCGACGCCAAGGCCCGGGCCGGGGCGCTGGCCTTCGCGCTCAGCGTCCCCACGGCCGCGCTGAGCGAGCGGCTCCAGCGCGAGGCCTGCCGCCGCTTCGCCTTCTGGCCCTCGGTCGAGGAAATCAGCGCCCTGGTGGCCGAGGACTGGCGCGCGCAGGCGCACAGCCGCGCCATCGCGAACGCCGGCGGCGCGCCCCTGCTGGCGCCGCCGCGCGACCCCGTCGATGCCCTGGCGCCGGAGGCGCGCGCCGCGATCGCGGCCGCCTTCCGGGCGCGCTACGCGGAGGAGGTCATCGCGCCGGCCCGCCAGCGGGAGGCGGCCGGGCCGAAGGTGGCGCGACCGTCCGGCCACCTCAGCGACGGCGCGCTGCTCGAGTACTACCGCAAGCTGGCGGCGAGCGGCGGGCCGGCGGCCGGGGCCGCGCGGCTGCGGGTGGCGCAGATCGAGGCGCGGCTGGCCGAGGCAGTGGCATGAAGCACAGCTTCGTGTGATGATGGCGGATCGGTGGGACGGGGGATCATGCGGGAGCGCATAGCGGCGGCGCTGCGCCGGCGGCGCGTCGAGCTGGGGTGGACGCAGACGGCGGCGGGCGCCGTCATCGGCGTGAGCGGCGTGCAGTGGTCGAAGTTCGAGCGCGACGAGGACCGCATCACGGCCGAGCAGCTCGCGCGGGCGTGCCAGGCGATGGGGCTGGCGGCCGACGAGGCGCTGGGGCTGACGGGCGCGGAGCCAGCGGCGCCGGCCCATGAGCGCGACCAGGCGATCCGGGAGCTCGTCGAGAAGCTGCGTCAGCTGCCGGCGAAGAGCTTCCGCCAGGCCAGCCGCGTCATTCGGGAGCTGACCGCCGAGGCTCGCCCGCTCGCCTGAGCGGCGCGCGCTCGAGGTGCGGGACGCCGAACTCCTCGATCACGGCGCGGTACTGCTCGATCGAGCGCACCACCCGGTGAGAATGCCCCAGGGATAGGATCTTCGTCCGGAACGCGCGCTGCTCGGCCGAGAGGTCCGTGCGCTTGGTGGTGGGGGTGTCGTCGAGCTTCACCTCGATCCACAGGCTGCGGCCTTCCGGCAGGGCGAGGACGAGGTCGGTGGCGCCCTTGCGCTGACCCTCGGCCTTCATCTTCCCGGCCACGGACTTGCGGCGGAAGCCGCCATTCGGGATGGCGATGAGCTCGCAGCTGTTCCGCGCCACGCACTGTTCATGCCAGGCCACCAGCGACGCCTGGAGCTTGTGCTCCGGTGAGGCGGGGCGCTTTCGCTTGACAGAGGACGCGAACACCGGGTTATGTGAAAACCTGAGGTTTCGCGGAGTCGCGTGCCCGGCGTGGCAGCAGGACGGGCTCCAGTCGGGCGATGGTCTCGACCGATGGGGTCCAGCGACAGTCGTCGGGCTTCTCCCGAGCGCGGTAGCCACGGAAGTTCCGGAGGGTGTTCTGATGCAGGCCGACCATCTCGGCGAGCTGCTTCTTCGTCAGGCGCTTCTTGCGAGCTGCCTTCTCGAGCTCGTCGAGCAGCGCCTCGATGCGGGTGCCATTCATGGGGCGGAATATGAACCACAGCACTCTGTGATGCTAGTCCTATGATGACGCAGCCATTAGACGGGCCTCGGGGCGGCGATCGGCTGTACCGACGCCGCCGCGGCGCCCTCGAGGCCTTCATGCAGCGGCACGACCTCCGTGCGGCGGACTGGGCGCGCGCGGCCGGCCTGCGCTCGGCCAATGCCATCTACAACTTCATGAACGGCCACTCGAAGACGCTGAGCCAGGAGACGCTCGAGCGGCTGGCGCGCGCAATCCCCGGCGCCACGGTGACCGAGATCATCGGCGAGACGCCGGCGACCGGCGTGAAGGCGGCGACCGTGCCGGTCCGGGTTGCGGCGGCCGACGGCATGTGGCGGCCGACCTATGAGGCCGACATCGCCCCGCCGCAGCACCTGGCGCTGCCGCCCGGCCTTGCGGCCGACGAGGCGGCGGTTCTGCTCGATGGCCATGCGAACGCCATCTACCCTGCCGGCAGCTACATCGGCGTGCAGGCCTTCGCTTCGATGACCCGCCCGCTGCGCGATGGCGACCTGGTGCTCGTGCACCGGATCCGCGAGGGGCGCCATGAGGTCACCGTCCGCAGCGTGGCGGTGGAGGGCGAGGGGGAGGCGGCGCGCGCGGTTCTCGTGTTCCGCAATTCGGGCACGATGCAGCGCGTTCGGGTCGAGCTGCCGTGGCCCTATCGCGGCGAGGTCTGGCGCGTGGATGGCGACAGTTTCCAGATCCGCGGGCGGGTCGCGCTCATGGTGCTGCTGGCCGACGACGTATAGCCTTGCCTAGCCTCGCCCGGACCACATAGAAGTGTGGCGCCTGTGCGGAGGCGCGATGCGGTTGGCGAAGCGGTGGAAGTCCAGGTTCAAGCGGCTGGCCAAGGGAACTCGCCATGAGGCGACCCGGCGGCGCGAGCAGGTCGAGGTCTACCGGGACCGTGACACCGGCCTGATCCTGCAGAAATGGGGCGCCGATCGCGGCACCCCGGAGCGGCAACGCCAGCGCGGCGGCCTGCAGCTGGCCCGCGACAAGATCTACGCCCTCCTCGGCCCCGCCTATGCCGCGCTGCCCGGTCCGATCGAGGTGCTGCTGATTGGTGGCGCGCTCGGCGACACGGGCGACGTGCTGCGCCGGCGCCTGCAGGCCGCGGCGGACCTGCGCGAGTACGCCACCCGGGCGGGCGTGCAGCGGCGCTGGTCGGGGCGCTACGACGTCGGCGCGCCGGGCCGGAACCATGAGGCGCTCGAGCCGCCGCGGGTGACGCGCGCACGGCGGGTCATCACGCTCCTGGCCGGGCGGCTGAGCTGGCCGGTGCTGGGCGTGTTGCTGGACTTGGTGCTGTTCGAGCTTGAGGTGGCGCCCTATCCGGGCCTGCCGCCGGCGCCGCCGGAGCGCGAGCCGCCGCCGCAGCGGCACGACGAGAGCGCGGAGGAGTATGGGCGGCGCCTGGCGCGGCTGGCCGAGGCGCACGAGAGCGACCTGCGCGCCTGGCGGGCGCACTGCGCGCGGGTGCAGGCCGACCTGCCGCGGCGCCAGGCCGAGTGGCGGGCGCGCTTCGCGGGCGTGCCCAAGGCGCTCGACCTGCTCGCCGACCAGCTGCAGCTCATGCCGGCGATGACGCCCTGAAACGACGAAACCCCCCACCGGACCGTGCCGGTGGGGGGTTTCTCTCTGCACATGGTGGCCGCCGCGCTGGAGGCGCGTCGTTCGGCGGTACCTTTGCGTTCCATTGGTCCTACTGCCCCCCATGCGCTTCAGCAGGGGGCCGGCCTTGCGGCCGGGGCTCCAGGTCCAATACCCCGTCGGGCGAGCCGGCCGGCATACCGTGCCGGCGCTTTCCGCCCGGTGGCGCTGGTCAGCGCCGATCGGCGGAGCTTGCCTCGGGGGCGCCGTCTCGAAGGGCGGCGTTCGGGAATATCGTAGCAGGCCAGACCCCATGGCTCTGAAGCAGCGGGGAGAATGGTCGGATGCGTGGGCCGATTCCTCCCGCCGCGGCATCACTCGCGGCAGGCTCGGCGGCAGCGCTGCCGTGCGGGCAGCGTGCCGGATCCCGTTCCCCCGCGCCTCCCGGCGCGGCTGGTCTTCGCGGTCTGGCCCCTCACGAGGAGGGGACGCGGGAATGAAGGATGGATCCTCGAGGACTGCCCGGCCGGCGCGCCGGCCCAAACGGCGCAGCGCAGAAGCGGCGGGCCTTTGCTCACCCCCGAAACTGACGTTGCTGAATGGGGGAGCAGGGTACCAGCCCGGCTGGGCTGCCCTCGTGAAGCTTATATGGTTACGGATCACGAATAAACAAGGCGGCGGGTTCGGCCGATGCACAATTCCTGAACCCCGGAGGGTCAGGCGCCGGGGCAATCGATGAAGGTGCCACGAGAAACGCCCCGCCGGCCGGAGCCAGCGGGGCGGTTCGGTCAGCCGACCGCGCGCATGGCGGCGGCCTGGGCCTCGTCGAGAAGGCGGAAGGTGCCGAGCTCGTGGAGCTGCGACGTCCCGTCGATCTCGACGTAGTAGGGGCGGAGCGCGGTCGGATGGCCGCAGTGGCGCACCCGCAGCCGCGCATCGGTCTGGCAGGACCAGGCGATGGCGCGGCGCTTGGCGGAGCGCCCGATGGCGGGCATCCATTCGCAGGGGTGCCAGCCGATCATGCGCTCGCGCTCTCCACCGCCTCGCGGGCGGTGCGATAGAGGTCCACCCCGTTGGGGCTTTCCCAGAGGTGCTCCTCGTCGCCGTGCTTGTCAGCGCTCTGGACGAGGACGAAGCCGAGTTCCACGGCGAGCTCCTCGTAGTTCGGGAGCTCGACGTGCGTGACCACGGACGAATCCTCGATCACGTCGCCGGCGTCCCAGTCGCGGAGGTCGTAGCGGCCCTCGCCGTCGCGCTTGAGCGCGAGGTTGCGGGCCTCCTCCTCGTTCTCGGCCGTGACGCGCACGGTCAGGTACTCGGCGCGCTTGCGCTCGATGGTGACGTGGAAGCGGGGCATGTGGTGTCCCTTCGCCCCGCGATCCGGCGGGGCTCGACGGGCCGGCCCAGGACGGGCCGACAGGGACGAACGCCCCCGGCCGAAGCCGGGGGCGCAGGTCAGGCGGTGGCCGGCCCCGCCTCGGGCTCTTCGTCGTCGAAGCGCTCGGGCGGGTGGCCATAGACCTCCTCGTAGATGCTGTCCGTCGCGTCGACGATTTCGAAGGGCTGGTCGTCGGGCCCGGCGTTGTAAGCCCCGCGGCCGGCAAAGCAGCTGCATTCGTCGAAGCACGCGATGCAGATCCGGAGGGTGGGGAAGCGCTCGGAGAGCGCGTCGTAGACGGGCTCGGGGAAGGACCAGGCGGTGTCGTGCGTGTACACGAGCCGTCCCGGCGCTTCCTCGTGAAGCTGGAACGAGTAGGCGTTCCACTTCGTGCCCCAGTTGGCGATGGACCAGGGGTACCAGCTTGTGTGCCCCGTCAGCTTCTTGGCCTCGATGGCGGTCTTGGCCGCCGCGATGGCCTCGGGCCGCTCCTTCTCGAGCCATGCGAGCATCTGCTCGCGCGTCTCGATGCCGAGATCCTTCACCCACGGATAGGTGAGCGGATTCGGGGCGGGGAAGCCGAAAGTGGTCTCCGAATTCTCCACGCCGAGGGCAAAGAGCCCGAGGGCGGAATCGCCGCTCTCCTCCGTCCGCTCGAGAATCTCGGGGCGGGGGATGATGCGGCCGAAGTCAAAGATCGTCTCGGTTTCGCCCGTCGGCTGGCCCCGCAGCGCGGGATCAGCGTGGAACTGGCCGTAGAGCGTCGGCTCCTCGCGGATCATCAGCGCCTTGAAGGCGGCGACGTCCTCGGCGGGGCCGGAGACGGTGATCTTGCTGGTGACGTGGTTGGGCATGGGGGATGTCTCCATGACCCCGCGTCTCGAAGGACGGTGCCGGCGGGGTGCGGCGTTCCGTTAGCGCATGGCCCGCTGGGCGGGCCATGGCTCATCGGTCAGGTCTGCTGGTTGGCCAGGTCGGCGATGTGCCGTTCCTGGTGGATCATGGACCCGGTGGGCGAGACCACCGACACGATCGAGGCGCAGGCGTCCTCGGGCAGGCAGAAGGCGGACAGCCCTCTGGGGCCCTGGAGCCAGACGCCGCGCGAGGTGTCGGGCGGCTCGTTGCTCGGGTGGTACCACTGATCCGGCCGGGTGAGCGTCATGCGGGCGCAGGCGCCCGCGACGCTGGCGAGCCAGCCCAGGACCATCAGCGCCTCCGGGAATCGTAGGTGATGATGGCGCGGCTGGCGGCGCGGCGGCGGTGCAGCCACTCGGAGATGTCTTCTCCGAGGACCAGGCCGACCTTCAGCAGGAAGAGCAGGCCGCCGGCGGTGCCGAGGGCCTGCAGGACGGTGATGGTGGTGTTCATCGGGTGTCCCTTCGCCCGCGATCCGGCGGGCTCGACGGACCCGCCGGGCGATCCGGCGGGTGGGGACTGCCCCCGGCCGAAGCCGGGGGCGCTTGGTCAGGGGTCAGCCAATCAGCTCGCGGGCTTCGTGGTTGGCCACCAGGTCGTAGATTTCGTCTTTGAGGTCGCTCGGCGCGTCTTCGTCCAAATACAGGAGATCGGACTTGTCACGCGCGGCTACGACACGGATGCGGTCGTACTGGGCGGCGGTGATGGGGAGCAGGATCGTGTCCTTGTGGGCGATCCAGGCCTGTCCGCCCGCCGCGAGGCTTTCGGCCGCGCGCCGGTCGAGACAGGAAATCACTCCATCTACCGGGCCCTCGTTCCCATCCGTGTCGTAGCCCGCCTCTTTGATGAAGACTGCGATGTGCATGGTGAGTGTCCCTTCGCCCGCGATCCGGCGGGCTCGACGGACCCGCCGGGCGATCCGGCGGGTGGGGACGAGCGCCCCCGGCGCGAGGCCGGGGGCGTTGGTCAGTGGGTGGTGACGGTGGCGGGCGCCGCCTCCATGCGGCGCTCCCGATTGTTCAGGAGCGTGCCGGCGGCGAGGACCACCTCGTGGGCGAACGCGATCGCGGTGTCGGTGTCGGTGCAACCCTCCTGCGGGTTCGCCGCAGCCAGGTTCAGGCACATCGTCACGATGACACCCGCGACCAGGCCGGTCACGAGTTCGGCCGGGACCACGGTGCCGTCGCCGAACGCGTCGACGGCGGCATTGTTGAAGGCGCGCTCGAAGCGCTGCATGACGCCCTGGTTCTCGGGCGCCATCAGCGCCTCGAGGGCGCGATCGGCGAAGGTCTTCATGGTGTTCTCCATGGCCCCTGCTTGCCTCGACGGGCGGCCCGAGGGGCGGGCGGGCCGGCGCGCGCGCCGCCGGCGTGGGGCCGGCGGCGGCGTATCGGCTAGGCGGCTTGTGCCGCGTGCCAGGGGATTTCGGACTGGTTCTCGTCCGCGATGGTCTCCTGGATGGGGGCGATGAAGGCGCGCAGGTCTGCCTTGACCTCCTCGAGCGTGAGGGGGGCGAGGGTGTCACCGGCCCATGGGAGGGCGTCGAAGAGGCGTCCCATGAGCTCGTTGTCGCCCAGCCACGTCGCGAGCTCGAAGGCGTCGCGACGGAGCATGAAGTGACCGCCGGCGAGGATGATGTGGCCTAGCCACTCCTCGTAAGGCGGTTCCTGGTTGGGCTTGAGCTCATGCCAGCCTCTGGTTTCGGCGATGGCGAGCGCGTCCTTGTCGAGCGTCGCCCACAGCGCCGCATAAGGGCTGTGGGGCAGCTCGACGAGCTGCTCCTGCATGGTGGTTCTCCATGTGGGGGGGGCGCCGGGCGGGATGCCGCGGCGTACCAGTTACATGGGGATTTGTTCCTAGATTTCAATGGGATGCAGGAACGACGAAGCCCCCCGGCGCGGGGGCACCGGGGGGCTTCTGGCCGTCAGGCCTGGCCCGCGGGGTGGGGGTCCAGGCCGTTCGGCGTCGGGGGCGGGGCGGCGACGGGGTCGCCGCCTTCCGCGGTGGGCTGCTTGTTGATCATGTCGAGCAGCGCCTGCTGCTGGGCGTCCGCCTTCCGGCTGAAGCCGAAGGCCTTGTCGGCGGCCCAGAGGCCGGCGACCAGGCCGAACCCGGCGGCGGCGAGCCGCAGGGTGGTGAAGGCGAGCGCGCCCGCGTAGGGGGCTGCGGCGATGACGATCTGGGGGACGGCCATAGGGCAGTTCTCCATGCCTCCCGTCTCGAAGGACGGTGCCGGGGAGGCGGCGGCGATCCGTTGGTGCGGATGCACGTTCGACTTGAGAGGAACCTAGTTCTGTGTGATTCTCGTGGCCGGTGCGGCAGGCCAGGCGGGGTAGCGCATGGCTTGGCTGGGCTCGGCACTGCAAGGCTCCAGCGGCCCCCGGCGTTTCGGCGCCGGGGGCTCGCTTTGTGGCTCAGGCTTCCGCCTTCTTGCCCTTCTCGTCACCGTCCTTGGCCAGCCAGGGCAAAAGACGGTGTTCGGTGAGCAGCGTGCCGGCGACGCCGATGACGGCGCCGGCGCCCACCAGGAGGTAGGGGACGAGGCGGATGGGGATGAAAGCCAGGTTGAGCATGGGTTCGTTCTCCATCGTGCAGCAGGCGGGATGCCTGTCTGTCACGATAGAGAAATGGTGATTGCGGCTAGGAAAACAACCCCAAACACGAAGAAAAACGGCAGAAATCCGCCATTTTTCGTCTTGATCGGGTTTTGATCGCCATTTTCGGCGGCAGAAACCGCTTGCTCAGCGGCGAACCACCACCGTCGCGTAGCCCTCGCCGCGCATGCACGTCTCCATGAGGGAGAACGAGGTGCTGAGCCCGCCGTTCACGATGAGGGCGGGCGAGCTCGCGGTCTGGAACTGGCAGCGCGCCCGCGCCTGCTCCATCGGCCCATTGGTCTGGCCGACGGGCACGTAGGTGGTCTCGAGGGCGCAGGCGCCGAGCGCCAGAAGGGTGGCGAGGGGCAGGATCCGCATCGAGGGCCTCCATGGACGGGGCTTCGACGCTATCACAGGCGAGTGTTGTTTCACGGGTTTTCTCCCGCCCCCTGTGATCGACGGGCAAGGCCCGGGGGCGTAGGCATTGCTGGTGGCGGGCGACCGCTGGGGCGATTTTCGGCGGGAAAATCTCCTTGACGGTCGCCCGGCCTTCTCAGCCGCGGATGATGGTGCTGATCAGGCTGGTGAGCCGATCGCAGCCTTCACCGCGGGTCGTGATCCGGACGACGCCCTTGTCGTCGGGCTGGAGGTCGACGTAGCCCCAGTTCGCGCAGTCGCGCTGGGCCAGGATGTCCTCGAGCCATTTGATGGCCGCGGTGGCCCGCTCGGGGATCGGTCCAGTCTGCTCCCGCAGCACGTAGATCGCGTACTGCAGGGCGGCCTCGACCGAATCGTTGTCCGCCTCGACCCGCTCGCGCTGGTCACGCAGGTAGTCGCGCAGCGCGCCCAGGAAGCCATGGCGGTTTTCGATGCCGGGATAGCGTTCATCGGCGCCGCTCCACCACTGGGCGGCATAGTCGCCGGTGGTGACGCCGAGATGATCCTGGACGACCTTGGCGGCGGCGTTGGTGGCCGCCTCCATTGCGAGCTGGACGACGGTGTCGTCGGAATTCGGTGGGCTTTCCAAGAGGAAACTCCTTGCCCCCTGTCTCGACGGGCGAAGCCCGGGGGCGTAGGCGTCGCTTGCGCTGGCGCCCCGGAGGGCGCCAGGCAGTCGGGTCACGAGGCCTGGACGGCCTCGTCTTCGGCGTACGCGCTCTGGATCCGCTTGCCGCAGTGCTCGCACTGCAGCTCGGGGTCTTCCCAGTTCGTGTCGTAGGTAGCGATGCGCCACTGGTCGATCTCGGCATTCTGCGCCCAAGGGCGCAGGTGCGCGCTGACCACCTGGCGCCACTCCTTGCGGGCGCAGGTGAAGCACAGGGCTCCGCCATCGTCGCAGACCAGGTAGAGCGGGTACCCGCCCGGCCAGGCCCATGGGCCATGGCGGAGCAGGCGCTTGACCTCCTGGAGCGTCATCAGGCCGGCGGCTTTGCCGCGGCCGTATGCTGGGTCTTCAGGGCTTCGGCCAGGCGGGCCGCATAGTGGTTAAGGCCCTCGAGCGTGCGCCACTCGAGGGCGATCTCGTGCCGCCTGCCATCGCGATCGGCGTGGATCCAGATCTGGTATCCGTCGAACCGGGCATAGACCCCGTCACCGATGTAGCTTTCGCCGATGGTGAGCGGGAGCGGCACTTTGGTCTCGTGTTCCATGGGAACTCCTTGCCCCCGTTCGCGACGGGCATCCCCTGGGGGCGGAGGGATGCATGCGCGCCGGCGCGCGGGGGCGCCGGCGGCGTTCGGTCAGCCGCTCGTGATGGTAATGCGGCCCGGTTCGAACCGGACCTTCACCGTCTCGGCGGCGGGGAAGGCGGTCTCCACCGCCTTCCCGGAGATGTCGATGATCGGCTTGCCGTCGGGCCGGCCGGTCACCTTCCGCTGGCCGACCGTCGCCCCCGCGGGCGGGGGCGCGATCGGCTCGCGGTCGCCGGGTTCGGGGATCGTGCAGACGATCTCCCCCCGGCGCACCAGGCACTCGTAGACGGTGCCGCCTACGAAGCCCGCATCGGCCAGCCGCCGGCCGTCCAGCCAGATGCGCCGGCGGCCGCGGTTCGTGCCGATCTTGAAGCGGGGGAGGGCTGTCATGCCCCCACCGTCTGCTCGGCCTGGACGTGCCGGGCGATCTCGGCGCCGGTAATCCAGGTCGAGCGGTCGTGCGCGTTCACGATCCGGCAGAAGAAGCGCCCATGGGCCTGGGCGTACTGCTCGGTGAGGTTGCCGATGGTGAACTCGCTCATCAGGAACCGCTCCACTCCCTCCTGGCGCTCCCAGGCGACCGGCGGCAGGACGTTGAGCATCTCGTCGTACCGCTCGGCCGTGATCTCGGTGAGCCCGCCGTCGCCCAGCCAGTAGGCCTCCTGGGCCGTCTGGAATTCCTGCCGGGTCATGACCCGGTAGGCATCCTCATCCGGCTCTTTGGGCCTGGCATTGAGCGCGGGCAGGGAGGCTTCCGCCTCCTCGCGGGTATGGAACAGGTTCCAGGCGCTCGGTCTCGGCTTGAGCCGGGCGAGCGCGTATTCGAAGGCCATGGTGATGGTCTCCTTGCCCCCCATTCTCGACGGGCGGAGCCCGGGGGGCGTAGGCGCCGCTTGCACTGGCGCCCCTTTCAGGGCGCCAGGCGTTCGCTCAGGCCGCGGCGGCCTGGGGCGGGGGCGTCAGGTGCTTCGCCGACGCCCTGGTGAAGAGCAGGACCTTGCCGTCCTGGACCCGCCGTCCCTTGAGGGGGAACTTGGGCCGGCCCGGCTCGAATCCGATGAGCTCGAACTCCACGCCGCCGTTGGTGAAGCGGTGGCCGTATTGCTCCGGCATGACGCCGAAGCTGCGGCACCACCGCTCGAAGGCCGTGCGCTCCGCGGCCGGGTCGGCCTTCGTGAAGTGGACCTTCATCGTGTAGGCGACCGGGCGGTCGATGATGCCGCCGCGCAGCTCGACCTCGACGCCATAGGCGTCGCAGATCGGCTGCAGGGCGGCCTTCACGTCGTCGTCGAAGCCGGAGCGCTTGAGGCCCTCCTTGCTGAATTCGACGGTCTTCTCGGGCATGTGAATGCTCCTGCCCCCTCCCTCGAAGGGCGGCACCCGGGGGCGTGGTGCCACTAGCGCCGGCGCCCCCGGAGGGGCGCCGGACTCTCAGGTCCTGCCGAGCTCGCGATCGACGGCGACGAGCCGTCCCTCGAGCTTCTTCATCCGGCTCGCGTAGGACTTGGCGAGCTTGGCCTGCTGCTGGTGCAGCTTGTCCCGCTGGGCCTTGAGCGCCTGGCGGCGCCGCAGGGCGGCGAGCTCGTCCGGCCGCGCGCGGATCTCTGCGAGCAGCTGGCCGAGGCGACGGCGCCACGTTGCGGCGCCGTCGAGGCAGTAGGCCCGGCCGTACTGGCCGTTGCCGCCCTCACGGGCGCAGCGCAGCCAGTAGGCGTGGCTCTTGCGGGCGTGCTCGGCGAGGCCGAGCAGCTCGGGCAGGGCGGTCATGCGATCGGGGCTGGTAATGGCTGTTCCTCCGGCCAGCAGCAGGCATCGGCCGACGCCTGGGCGATCGCGTCCTCGGTGAAGGGCACGTCGCCATCCTTGGTGCGGATGGTCTTCGGTCGCCCCCTGTCGTCGTACACCACCGGGGCCGATAGGCAGCCGTGCGCCCAGAAGCGCAGTCCGTTCTCGACCTTGTAGGCGTACTCGCGCGCGGCTTCGTTCTCCCGCTCGAAGGTGCAGCGCACCTCCCGCCAGGTCCCGAAGTCGTGGGGGTTGGCCTTGATCACCAGCGAGGCGCCGTCGGGCTCGGGCCCGTAGTGGCGGCGCAGCGCAAGGATGTAGGCGCGGCACTCGAGCTTGTTGAGCTCCTGGCCATGGGGAAAGCTGTCCCCGATCTGGGCGCACTCCTCGTCATGAGGCGTGCCCCCGATGTCGACGAAATCCCGCATTGCGGTCTCCGTGCCCCCTGTGATCGACGGGCTGTGCCCGGGGGCGAGGCGCAGCTTGCGCGCCGCCAGGTTGCCCTGGCGGCGGCAGGCTCATTCGCCGTCGACGAGGCGGGCGAGGCCCTCCCAAATGAGGGGGGAGCGCCGCGGTCCGTCCTCCTTCACGCCGGCGTAGCCGACCGTGTTGCCGTTGCTGTCGATCAGCCGGTAGGACCCATCCGTCTGGATGGGGCCGCCGGCTTCGACGCGATCGGCCAGGTTCTTCAGGATGCGCACCACTTCGGGCCGCATGTCGTCGGCGGTCGCGGCGCGATCGGGCTGGTGCCCGAACGCGTCGTTGCCGAGATCCATGGCGAGGAAGAAGATCTCGGCCATGGTCAGGACTCCTTGCCCAAGATGGACAGGAAGCCGTGGGTGAACACGCTGCGCAGGCTCGGGTGCCCGTAGCCGGCCGCCTCGGCCCACTGGAACGCCCCGAAATCCTCGGGGTTTCCGTGCATGCCGGGCGGGCTGGCGTGGGGCAGGTAGAGGCCGGACTTGCGAAGGGCTCCGGCCGCCTGTCCGGCCGCCAGCGCGCCCGCCAGCGCGACCGTGTGGGCCGGGCTGCCAGGCACGAAGGGCGGCGCGTCGAGGTCCTGCGCGATGTATTCGTCGGGCATTTGAATGCTCCTGCCCCCATTCGCGACGGGCCGGGCCCGGGGGCTGAGGACCGGCAAGACCGGCCGCCTTGCGACGGCCGGCTTGCGGTGGGGTGGCGCGCTACGCCACGGCCGGATGGCTGAAGGCCAGTTCCGGCAGGGGCGGATAGAGCGCGTCGGGGTGGAAGAGCTTCCGGGCGGTCGGCAGGATGTGGCGGTCCGGCGCCCAGTAGCGGTCCGCCTTCACGAGGTCCAAGACCTGCGCCCACGAGAGGCGATCGATCTTGCCGTCGTGGTCCCAGGTGAGCTCGAACCCGCGCAGCTGATGGCTCGGGTGGATCAAGGGACCGGATGGCGTGTCCACCATCACGACCTCCTCATCGCCCGGGATCTCCGGGCGGGTCCAGGTCCAGTGCATCCGGCCGTTGTCGGATTGCTGGGTCGGACCCTTGATCGGGTACCGATCCGGCTCCTGCACGTAGACCGTGAGGTGGTCGCGGGTGGCAGCGAAGAGCGTCGCCGCGGCGATGAAGCGCGCGGTGAACGCGCTCGGCAGGGCCGGGTGGCCGCCGAGCTCGGTGGCGATGACCATGAAGGCGGCCACGCTGTCAATGGAGCCATTCCAGTGCAAGTAGGTCTGGGCTGTCGCCCGCTCTTCCCTGGTCTGGAACTGGACGTGTGCACGGTTGCCCATGCGGTGTCTCCTATGCCCTCCGTCTCGAAGGACGGTGCCGGGAGGGCGGCGGCGATCCGTTGGCGCGCCGGGAACCTTCGTGTTTCGCTTGAAGGTTCCCGGCGGCCCGCGATGCGGCGGTCAGCCGCGGCGGTATGATGATGTCCGGATCGAGGTGCCGTGCTGTTCGGCCAGCGCCTCGAGTTCGGCCCAGGCGGCCTTGTGCTCGTCGGTCCATGCCTTGCGGCTGGGGTCGTCGGGCAGGCGGTGATCCTTGAAGACGCTGGGCGTCTCCACGGTGCACCAGACCCAGCTGTGCGGCTCGAGATCGTACGAGGCGTGTGGCTGCGCGGCCGAGGCCGGCATCCACTTCCACCAGGGGCAGTCGTCGTCCGCGTTGAGGTACACCTGCAGGCAGCCGTCCCACTCCGCCAGGGCGGGGTGGTCGCCGTCGAGCTCGATGGTGGCGAGGAGGCCGTCATCGAGCTTGCCGGTGGGCGGGGCGGCCCAGGTGACGGTGCCGGTGGTGCCGGCGCGCCAGACGCCGAGGTCGAAGATCTCGACGTCGCGGGCCAGCTGGACGCGCTCGCCGATGGTGAAGCTGGCGATGGCGCGCATGTCGGCCAGGACGGCTTCCATGGCCTCGACCTCGGGCTTGGCGCCCTCGTCGAGGGTGTCTCGGCGCGGGACGGGCTGGCCGTCGTTGCCGTCCGGGTAGTCGAGCACGCAGCAGCAGTTGAGCAGCGCGTCGAGTTCCGTCGCGATCATGTCGCGGCACTTCGCGAGGGTCTCGCGCAGGGCCGCGGGGTCGGTGTTCATGGGTGGTGTCCATGCGCCCCTACAGCCACGGCGGGCAGCCCGGGGGCGGGCGGTACTGCATGCGCACCAGCAACCATTAAGCGGGGCTAAAGGGTTGCTGGCGGCGGGCATTCGGCTCAGGCGTTGGCGGCGCGCTTGGCCGCCTTCGCGGCCCTGGCGGCGGGCAGGTGGGGATACTCGCCGTCGGCGCGCTTCGGGGCGCGCGTGGTGGCGGCGATGTCGGAGGCGACCATCTTCAGCGCGCTGATGCGCGCCTCGATGAGGGCGACATCGACGAAGCGGAGGTTCTCGCCATCCTGGGCGAGCGAGAGGATCTCCTCGAGCACCTCCAGGCGGATGGCGATGCGTTCGGCGGGGTTCATCTTCGGCATGGTGGGATTCCATCGCTCCCTGTGGCCACGACGGGCTGCCCGGGGAGCGGGCGGGTCAGCTTGCGCATCGGCGCGCGGGGGCGCCGATGGCGTTCGGGTCAGGGATCGGTCAGCGAAGCACGCAGGTTCGCCACGAATTCGGCGATCCTCGGATGCTGGTGCCGGGGCGCCGGCTGCTGGCTCATGAGGCCTTCGTAGGCGGTCTCGAAGCCCAGGGCGGTGAAGGCCTGGGCGGCGCGGCCGTCGGCGATGTAGTTCGGCGTCCGTCCGTCGTTGATGACCCGGTCCGCGGCGAGGCGGAGGAGGGTCATCTCGTCGAGCTCGGCGTAGGCCTTGATGCGCTCGGCGAGGTCCTTCGGGGTGTCGATGGTGGTGCCATCGTCCCCGAGGGAGAGGATGACGCCGTCTTCCTCGTCGTCGGGGTCGCGGAGGTGGGCCCGCAACTGGACGACGGCGAAAAAGGTGTTGAGCGGAGGATCCCACCCGGCGACGACCAGGTGCTGGTCGGGGTGTCGGGCGGGGATGGGCCTGCGGCTCATAGTGTTCCCTTTCTGCCCGGCGGACCGGCCGGGCTCAGCGGGCCCGCCGGGTGGCGGGCGAGGGCCGGCGCCTCGGGTGGAGGCGCCGGGGGTCATGCGGCGACGGCGACGGGGGAGGGGGTGACGGGCACCCCGTCCCGGTAGGTCCAGACCATGTCGAAGCCTTCGTCCTTCATGGGGCGGACGAACTTCGAGCGCATGTCGTCGAGCACGGCGGGCGGGATGACTTTCCCGTTCCAGCCGGCCATGGCCAGGCGTTCGGTGTGCTCGGCCTCGCTCACCTCGAACACCACGGCGATCTTGCGGTAGCCGGCGAGCCGGCCGAGCCAGGTGGCGCGTGAGGTCGGGTAGAGGTTGGTCCGATCGATGATCAGGTCATCGCGCCGGTCGGCGGCGTCGCGGAACTGGCGCTTCACGTGAGCGAGAAGCGCCTGGTGCTCGATCATGCGGAAGGCGTCGGAGTAGGTGACGCCGATGGCGCCGGCGATCTGCTCGATGAGGTCGTCGGTGCTGATGACGGTCAGGCTGCGATCGAGGCGCGCGCGGCGCTCGATCTGGGCTCGCCGCCAGGTGGTCTTGCCCGATGCGGGGAGTCCGATGAGGACCCAGCAGTTCGGGTGCGTGGGCGCGTCATGTCCGGAGGGCATGGCGGTCTTCCTTGGCGATGTTGGGGGATGACGCGGCCGGCAAGGCGCGCGTCCCAGGTAATATGGTGCGTGTTCGCAACGGTATCAACATCGCGCTTGGCAGAATAACAGAAAACTGTGGTAGATTGCCAGCCGCATATGGTGGCTGGAGGGCCTATGAGCGAGGACGTGCGCGAGCCGGGTGGCGAGCCTGATGGCGCGGAGGCGTGGCCTCTCACCGAAGGCCGTCCGTTCGTCCTCCGCATCGCCTCTGCGCGCTTCGGGAGCGAGGCGCACCCGGTCTACCAGGTGGTCGTCGCGATCAATGTCATGGGCGCGCTGGCCACCTCGCTGCCGTTGGGCGCGCATGAGGCTCGCGCCGTGGCCGCGCGCCTCATCGAAGCCGCGCAGCTCGTCGAGCTGGCCGAGAGCGCGGCGGTGGGGCGGGCATGAGCGATCTTCCGCCCGCGAGCGAGATGTTCGTCCTCTGGCTGGCGCCGGCCTGGGTGCCGCCGGGGACGGATGGCCTGGTCCCCTACGCCGAGCGCAAGGCCGTGACCTTCGGGCCGGCCGAGCGCGGCTTCGAGAACCTTGCCATCGTGGAGTGGCCGGCGCCGCCGCTCTGCCGCGCCGCGCATGTGCCGATCTCCATGGAGGCCTTCCTGGCCGAGGGGCGGACCGCGCCGCTGCTGTCGACCGTGCCGCTGTTCAACCTGCCCGCCATCGCGCCGGGCGACACCCTGGTCTTCAAGCGCGGCGAGATCCGCGTCTCGTTCGGCGTGGTGGCGTGATGAGCGAGGCGCGCTCTGCTGACCTCCTCCGGCTGGCCAAGCAGCTCGAGGCCGACGGTGCTGATGTCGACCAGCTGTGCGATGCCGTCGCCCTGGCGCTGGGCTGGGAGAGCCAGCTGCGCCCGATCGAGACGAGCCTGCTCGTCTGGCAGGCGCGCGTGGCCTGGCGTCGCGGCGACATGAGTTGGACGGCGTCGGGCGATGTGCCGCCGCGCTATGCCGAGGATCTCGGGCGCGCCTGGACGGAGTGCGAGCGGCTGGGCTGGCTGCCGTCGGTGAAGGTGCAGGGGATCGGCGCGCCGCGGCGCTACGAGGGGTGCTGCTGGACGCCGGCCTACAAGGGGCGGGCGTTCGCGGGGCGGGCGGGGGCGCCGGCGGCGGCCCTGGTGGCGGCGCTGCTGCGTGCCGAGGCGTGGCGGGCGGTGGCGTCGTGAGCGAGGCGGCGCGTCGCACCGTGGCGATCGAGCTCATCCCGAATGGCGAGCCCTGGTGGGCGATCCGGTGTCGCCCGGGCTGCGGGCTGCGAGGCGCGTATTGCATGCCATATCGTCGGAGCGAAACGCTGCAAGTAACTGAAAAATCGTGCTATCTCGGCGGGGCGCAGACGCGCGAGCGGGCGGCCGCCTATGCCGAGCGCCTGGGTTACGAGGTGGTCGCGTGAGCGCGCGCCAGCTCACCCCGCGGCAGAGGGAGGCGCTGCTCTACTTCGCCGCCAGCTCGCGGCCGACGACGGCGCCGCAGCACCTGCACATGCCTTCGATCGTTGCCCTGGTGGCCGCGGGCCTGCTGCGGCGCTCGGGCGAGACCACCCGCTATGCGGCCACCGAGGCGGGCGCTGTGCTGGCAGACAAGATGAGGGGAGGCGCATAGATGCTTGAACATAAAGCAACAGATCGCCTGCGCGAGCGGGCCGAGCGGCAGATGCTTGCCAAGATGAGCGAGGCGTCCGTCGTGACCGAGGACGTGGTGGTGCTGGCGCGCGCTGCGATGTTGGACTTCGAGCGGGCCAGGGCGCGCCCGAGTCTCTCCGACCGCATCCTGCACCGCCTGGGTGGTATCCGCTGGCTCGCCTGGGCGGCCCTGGGCGGCCTGGTGCTCGCGATCCTTCTCCTGTTCGGCTCTGCAGCCCCGGCGCGTGCCGAGCTTTTCAGCCTGGGCCGCACCGGCGCCTGGGAGGTCTTCGGCGGCACCACCGAGCGCGGCCAGCGCACCTGTGCGGCGGGCACCTCCCTGCCGGGTCCTGCCCAGCGCATGGTGCTGGTCCAGCACTATGCCGGCGAGCGCGTCCTGTGGGTTCGGCTCAGCCGCCGCGGCTGGGCTCTGCCGGCCGGGGCTGACATCCGGGTCCGCATCGCCATCGGGGCGACTTCCTGGCACGCGCGTGCGCAGCCCAACGGCCCCGAGCTGCGGTGGGTGATCGACGACGAGACCATGACCTCCTGGGAGGCGGCCTTCCGGCGCGGGCTGGCCATGGAGATCGGCTTCCTCACCGGCGACGAGCTGCCCTGGATGGTCAGCCTGCAGGGCAGCTCGTCCGCGATTGCGAGCCTCGCCGCCTGCATCCGCGCCCTGGGCTCCTACGGCACCGACGTCCCGCCGGACTGGGCGACCAGGCGCCCGTTCGATCCCGCGCCGCCGGCGCCGCCTGGGCGGGAGCGCCGGACGTGAGCGCCGACCCGAGCGGCTGGCCCGATCCGGCGCGCCCCGGCGTGCCGCTCAATCCGGAGCGGGATGGGTGGCATTGGCTGAAAAGCCCGCGCGCCTTTGTGCGCCCGTGCCTTTGGAACCCGCGCACCAAGACGTGGCTGGAGCGCGGCAGCGTCGAGGACATGAACCGGGCAGGCTGGTGTTACCTCGGCCCATGCCCCATCCCCGACGAGGTCGCCGCGCGCGAGGCCGCCGCCGAATTGCGCGGTCGGCGCGACGGCTGCACGCTGCGGCCGGAATTGCCGCTGGAGGCGCTGCCACCGCCAGCGGGCGCGTCTGCGCTGGCCGGGCGCATCGCGGCGGCGCGAGCCGAAGGGATGCGGGAGGCGGCGGAGATAGCGAAGCTGGTCGGCGATCGGCTCCACGGCACCGCCGCAGAGGACGGCGCGCGCGAGTGCTACGCCGCCATCATCCGCGCGCATGTCGCGGCCCGGATCAGCGTGGCCGACGAAAGGGCCGAGCGGGATTTGGCCGCGCAGCTCAAGAAGCAGATCTTCGGGGAAACCGACGCATGACCACCACGCTTCCCGTCTACCGCTGGGACGCCGAGCGGCGCGTCTATGTCCACCTGGGCTGGGTGCCGCACAGCATCCCGCCCGCCGATCTGCGCCGCGACATGCAGATCCGCTGGATGATGCCGCCGCGCTTCGGCCCGCCGCCCGTGGGGGGTGCCATCACCGCGGTCTCAGAAACCATTGAGGCGATCGTCGGCCGCGTCATCGAGGTCCAACTCGCCGCGGGGGTGGCCTTCGCCATCGAGCCGGTTCCCGGCCAGGAGGAGCGCTTCGCCGAGATCCCCGGCTGGCGTGCGCGCCCGGTGCCGCAGAAGAAGCCCGCCTCCGTCGACGAGGATACCGACGCATGACCGCTCTCACCGAAGCCGACGCCCGCGAGCGCTGGTGCCCCTTCGCCAGGGTGCCGTCCTACGAGATCTCCGACGGCCAATCCCGGGTCTGGCGCCGGACCCTCGGCGCGGCGCGGCGCGGGTTCTGCGGCCTCGCCGGGGGAGGAGGGGTATGACCACCCTCCCTCTGCCCCGTTCGCCCCTGCGCCCCGTCGAGATGGAGGTGCTCTGCCCATGCTGCCAGCGCCCGCACATCCTGGCATGTGATGACTGGCACGAAGCCCGCAGCGGCGCCTACGTCGCGCTGGCCGAAGCCCGCTTCCCCCTCTGCGAGCACTGCGGCATGCAGTTCGAGGTCGCGCCCATCCGGGTCGTCCCGCAGAAGGGCTGACACATGCCCGCCCTCAGCCCCGAGGAATGGCTCGCCCTCCGGGCCGAGTGGGAGATGGGGACAGTCTCCAACCTCGCTCTCGCCGCCAAGTTCAACGTCTCCGAAAAGGCCATCCGCAAGCGCGCCGTGAGCGAAGGCTGGGCCCGTTCCCCCGCCGCCCTCGCCGCCGCACAGTCAGCCGCCGTCGCCCGCGCCGTCCTCGAACACGACGAGGCCAGCCGCCCAAAGTCCGAGCCCTCGGACCCCTCGGACCGCAGGGAAAAGCTGGCTCCCAAGGAGCGCTCGGACCATTCGTCCGATTTTTCGGACCCCTCGGACCCAGAAGATCAGGAAAATAATCAGCCCACCTCGCTGGTGGCCGAGGCGCGGGAGCTGACGATCGACCGGGTGGCCGAGGTGATGAAGGTGGGGGTGCTGCGCGACCTCCGGCGGATCGACCAGCTGTCCGAGACGTTCGACCAGCTGCACCGGCACGTGACGAAGCTCCTGTTCGTGATGACCGACCACAAGGACCCCGACCTCGAGGTGCTGGAGGTGCTGGCGGATGGGAAGGACGCGATCGCGTCGAAGATCACGGCGCTGACGCGGCTGGCCGAGAGCATCCAGGTGCAGCGGCGCAAGGCGCTGGGGATGGAGGATCGGCCGAAGCGGGTGGAGCTGTCGGGGGTCGATGGGGCGCCGATCGAGCACCAGCACGAGGTGACCCAGACGGAGCGGAAGCTGGTGCTGGACTTCGCGAAGATGCCGACGGCGGAGCTGGAGGCGTACCAGCGCTTGGTGGAGTTCATGGAGGGCGGGACGGAGCGTCCGCCTGTGCCGGCGCCGCCGGAGGATCCGATCGACCCTGCGTGAAAAACACATCTAGATGTATTTTTCCGCTGGACAGGATCACATTGAAATGTCTTTCATTGAGCCGTGTCGGGGCCTGGCTGCGTTTCGCGGGGCTAGGCCGGGCGTGGCACGGCAGGCGAGGCGTGTAGAGGCCTGGTTAGGCGTGGCAGGGCGTGGCGAGGCACCGCAGGCATGGCTAGTCACGGACAGGCGGGGCTCGGCATGGCGCGGCAGGCTTGGCTAGGACTGGAAGGGCGAGGACTGGCGCGGCCGGGCACGGCAGGCAGGGCGTGGACTGGCAAGGCACGGCCGGGCACGGCAGGCGTGGCTAGGCGCGGTCGGGCTTCGCTCGGCTCGGCGAGGCAAGGCCAGGCCGGTCGAGGCCGGCACGAAAACGGGGAGCGGGCCTGGAACCCGCTCCCCGTACCACCCCAGGCGGATTGGCCGCCCGGGGATCTTCTGAACGAAGGATCGACATCATGGATGGGATGACTGCCGGCGCCAAGGCCAAGCGATCGGCCAAGGGGCGCGGCGACGAGCTGGGCGACGGCGCCCAGCCGATCACCATCACCGCGCCCAACATGCGCATGGTGACCTTCCACATCATCGGCACCGCGCCGCTGGTGATCTCGCGGTTCCCCGCGAAGGCCATGCAGGCGATGATGGAGAAGCAGGCCGCCGGGTCCACCGCCCGCGGCAAGAAGAAGCGCGACGCGAAGGACTTCGACGCCGCCTTCAACGAGGCCCGGCACATCTCCACCGATGGCTGGGACGGCGTCCATGCCGGGGCCTTCCGCAGCGGCATGATCTCCGCCTGCCGGCTCGTGAACTTCAAGATGACGCTGGCGAAGATGTCGGTCTTCGTGGAGCCGCACGGCTTCGACCGGATCGACGGCACGCCGCTGGTGCGCATCCTCGGCCCCGAGCCCATCCGCAGCGACCTGCCCACCCGCAACGCGACGGGGGTCATCGACATCCGCACCCGGCCCATGTGGCGCGAGTGGGAGATGGACGTGACGGTCCGCTTCGACGCCGACCAGTTCACCGCCACCGACATCGCGAACCTGATGTCGCGGGTGGGCGAGCAGGTCGGCATCGGCGAGGGCCGGGCGGACAGCAAGAACAGCGCCGGCGTCGGCTGGGGCAGCTTCCGGATCCAGGAGCGGCCGTGAGCAGGATGCTGACCCAGTCGCAGCTCGCCGAGCTCGAGGTCGTCCGCCAGATGAACGGCGGCGTCCTCACCAAGGAGGCTGTGATCGACTTCGCGCGGAGCTCCAACACGGCGCTCCACGCGGCCTTCACCTGGGATGCGGACGACGCGCAGGCGAAGCTGCTGCTGATCGAGGCCGGGCGGGTGATCCGCGCCGCGGTGACGATGCTGCCGCGGCCGGACGATGCGTTGGTGCCCGTCCGCGCCTACGTGACCGTCGCCAGGAACACCTACCGGACCATCACCGCCGTCCTGCAGGACGAGGATGACATGGAGGTGCTCCTGCGGCGGATGCGGCTCGATGTCGATCGCGTCCTCGAGCGGTACCGCCGCTACGCGTCCCTGGCGCCGCACATCGAGGCGGCAATGGGGGCGCTGGTGGAAGGTCCGACGCAGGCGGCGCCGGGCTAGGCGAGGCTAGGCGAGGCGTGCCACCGCATGGCAGGCAAGGCATGGCACGGCACGGTCTGGCGTGGCCGGGCAGGGCAGGCAAGGCAAGGCGTCGCTGGGTCTGGCGTGGCGGGGCAGGGCACCGCAGGCATGGCTAGTCATGGCGGGGCTTGGCGGGGCATGGCAGCGCAGGCAAGGCGAGGCACCGCGGCGCACGGCGTGGCCGGGCATGGCGGGGCACGGCAGGCATGGCCTGGCGGGGCTGGGTCTGGCGTGGCCGGGCAGGGCAGGCAAGGCAAGGCGAGGCGAGGCTGGGCATCGCAAGGCATCGCAGGCAAGGCAGGGCTTCGCAGGGCAAGGCACCGCAACGCCGGCAGGGAGCGGGGTGAGCAGTGATCGATGACCTGTTCGCCCCGCTCCAGCCGCCCAGCGAGGACGTCGAGCGCCCCGTGGGCACCATCCGCGGCGACCTCGAGGGCCTGGGCGCCGGCATCGACGTCTGGTGCGGCCCGGCGCTCGGCTGGCGCACCCTTGGCGACGTCGTCGCCGGCGGCGGCCAGGCGGGCGTCATGCGCTGGCGGCGCCGCGTCCTGGTGACCATCACCTTCGACCTCGGCGAGGCGCCGGGGCCGGGAGAGGAAACGAGCGAGGAGGATCCTGAACATGACCGACGACATGAGGATGGAACTGCTCTGTGACGCTGGGCGGGTCGCGAGCGGTTCCGACGACGTGATCGAGGCCGCCGCCTGGGCGGCGGAGCGGATCACGGCGCTCGGGGTGCTGGTGGCCGATCTTCGGGCCGCGCTGGAGGCGGCCGAAAACGAAGCCCGGCGTTATCGTGGCCAAGCCGATGGCTATCGCCGGGGCATGCAGGACCGCCAGAAGGAAACCGACCGCCTCTTGCAGCTGATCCGCCTGCGGGAGTCCGTCGATATCAACTACCCGGCCGTTCATCGCCGGCTGGGTCAGGTGCTGGCGCTCTTCGACCGCCTCTCGTCGGACCGCGAGGAGGACGTCATCGAGTGGCTGCGCGCGCGAGGCTTCGCGGTGGATAAGCGGGCCCCGGCGACCTATGCGGCGGCGGTGGTGGCATGACCTGGGCGCCGATCGAGTTCCCACTGCCCGGGCGGGCGCAGGACCAGGTGCGCCTGTCCATTGTGAAGAAGGACAAGGGCTTCGGCGTCTCGATCCTGTTCACGGGGATGATCCTCACCACGCTCGGCTGGACCGCCGAAACGCGCGTGGTCGTGGAGGAGGGCATGGGCGAGCAGGAGGGCTGGCTGCGGATCCGCGCCGCCACGGAGATGGATGCGCAGGGGCGCAAGCTGCGCGACGTCCTGCACACCGCGGCGGCGCGGCTCGTCACGCCGCTCTTTCCCTGGATGGAGGTGACGCAGACCAAGGCCGCCGAAGCCGTGGAGACGAAGCTGCAGGGCAAGACCGCGGTGCTGATCAGGCTGCCGGCCTGGGCGCGTCGTCCGGCCTCGCTGGTGACGATCGATCGCGCCGTCGCGTCGTCCAGGGACGGGGTGCTCGCCGCGGCGAAGCAGAGGTTCGGGGTGCGATGAGCGACGACCCGAACGATCCGATTCCCGCCGAGCGCCAAGTGGGCCAGCGTGAGCAGCAGGCGCTGGCCGCCATGCGGGCGTACCGCGAGAAGGTCGGCCACGACCCCGTGGCGATGCGCTGTGCGCTCGGCGACGCCGCCCACCTGATCGACGCCATCCGGGCTGATCTGCAGCCGCTTCGGCCCCTGCGCGGTGAGAACGGCCGCCGGGCCGAGGCCGTGGCGCGTGCGCTGAAGCACGCCGCCGACGCCATCTGGCTCATGCGGGACGAGATCCAGGTCGGCGCCCTGCTGCGCCCGCCTTCTGCCCAGGCCATATCGCGGGTTGGGGGCAACTGCGCGTGCCCGGACGGGTACGAGGTTATCTGCCGGCAGGGCATCTGCCCCCGCCGCGACACGCCGCGCGCCATTCGGGGTGGGCTGGCGAAAAACCTGGGGGTCGTGTCGGTGGATGATGCGGCCGTCGCCGTCACCAAGGCAAAGGAGGGCTGAGCGTGAAGGACCAGCACACCAAGATCACCGGCTACCGGGATCTGACCCAGGCCGAGATCGACGCGCTCTGCCGCCGACTCATGAACGAGGCCAAGGCCTTCGAGGCGAAGGCGGCGGAGCTGCACGGGCGCGTCGAAGCCGCCCTGCGCGCCGTGGGGCATCTCTTCCCGCAGCAGGCCCGCGACCTTGCCATGGCGCGCACCGCCTACGAGGACGCCACCATCCGCCTGGTGCGCGCGATCGCGAACCCGGTCTCGCCGTGGTTCCCGCGGACGGAGGGCTGAGCCATGAGCCCGACCATCCTTGACCCGTCCCGTCCCTCGCCGCCGCCCGAGCGGGGCGACATCCGCGTGGTCGGGGGGCGTGCTGCGTTTAACAGCGCCGTCTTGGTCTGGTGCGGCGAGCCTGCCGGCTGGGTGCCGCTGCGCGGCGTGGTCGCGATCGAGTTCTCGATTGACGCGCGCGGCCGTGGCGAGCCGCGGGCGAAGGTCGTGCTGGAGAACCTCCTCTTCGCGGTGAAAGACTTCGACGCGTTCGTCGAGAAGGACCGCCTGGCGCTGGAGATCTCCGGTGTCACGCCCGCGATGGCGGCCGCGGCCCAGGCGGCCTACGACCTAGCCATGGCGGCAGAGCCCCGGGCACGGAAGAAGCCGGCGGCGAAGAAGAGGGCGCGGCGATGACGCAGCCGCCGCCTCGCCAGTCGGCCGCCGAGCGCGTGGCGGAGACCGCCTTCACCGTGGCCTTCGTCGGCTTCGTCCTGGTGGTGATGCTGCCGGCGGCGATGGTCTATGGGGCGGGGCAGGCGGCGGCGGCAGCTCTGCGTTCGCGGTCCACATCGAAATAGGGCGTTCACATCGTTGTGATGTGACCCCCAGGGTTCGGCCGGGCTACTTGATTGTCCGGCCGCCCCTTCTGCGTCCGGAGCTTCCGACGCGATGCCCAACGCGATCCTTGCCGACATGCTCTGGGAGCTCGCGCTGATCGCCGGGGTGATCTTCCTCAGCGGCTTCGGCCTCGGCGCCCTCGCCCACCACGCCATCTGGGGGCGTACGAAAAACTCCGGATGAACCAGATCGCCGCGATCGTTCCCCCGCGAACGCGCCGTCTGGCTTCCCTCGATAGCCCCGAGCGCATCGCCCTCGAGGCCACCCTCGGCCCGCGCCGCTTCGGCGCCTTCCTGCGCATGGCCTGGCGCTTCATGGACCCGGCCCACCTGCTGTGGAACTGGCACATCGACCTCCTCTGCGAGGAAATGGAGGCCGTCGCCCGCCGGCAGCACCGCGAGGCGGTCTTCTGCATCCCGCCGCGCTCCCTCAAGTCCCAGATCATGTCCGTGGCCTTCCCGGCCTGGGTCTGGACCTGGCACCCCTCCGCCAAGTTCCTCTGCGGCTCCAACGAAATGACCCTGGCCACCAGGGACGCCGTGAAGTGCCGCCGGCTCGTGAAGAGCACCTGGTACCAGAAGCGCTGGGGCGCCGGTTCCGCCTACGTCGCCGCGACCATCCTGTCCGATGGCATGCGCCACC
>Ga0315904_10002825_pt1 | contig 26309 bp, 24 predicted proteins | sample LakEriMetagenome_6_FD_203529 | JGI IMG/M metagenome (GOLD analysis project Ga0315904, IMG submission 203529) | Freshwater fungal communities from buoy surface, Lake Erie, Ohio, United States - Buoy 12 MA120 | ecosystem: Environmental > Aquatic > Freshwater > Lake | place: USA: Lake Erie, Ohio...
CCTCGGCGGAGTATTGGCGGCGCGTGCGGGTGGTTTTGTCGTCTTTCGGATTCATGGTCGGGTCGGTTGCCCGGCCATAGCTTACCTCAGCGTGTCAATTCGGACGTTCCGTCGGGGGCGGGACAATTCTCTGACCTGCCGTCGGCGAAGCCATAATGGCGAGCGGGCAGAGTGGGGATACACCCCATGGCGTGACGGTTGTTTCCCGATAACGTGGGCAGGCGTGGACGCAAGGAAAATCCCCTTCAACAACGGAGGAAGCATTCCAACCACCGGAAAAAAACTGATAACAAAAAACATGAAACTACAAACGAAAAACCAGGACAATGAAGCCATGGACAGCAATCTGCATGAACTGTTCCTCGATGAGCTTGCGGGCATTCTCGATGCCGAGCAGCAACTGACAATAGCGCTGCCCAAAATGGCCAAGGCGGCGAGGTCCGATGAGCTGACGGCGGCGTTTGATTCCCACCTCGCCGAAACCGAATATCAGATCACCCGCATCGAACAGGTCTTCGCCTCACTCGATGCGCCCGTCAAAAGCAAGGAGTGCAAGGCGATGAAGGGCCTGCTCGAAGAGGGTGAGGAACTGATGGTGGAAATGAAGGGATCATCGGCATTGGACGCCGTCCTGATCGCCGCGGCCCAAAAGGTCGAGCACTATGAGATCGCCTCCTACGGAACACTCTGCGCCTGGGCGGAAATGATGGCGCACGACGAGGCATACGATCTTCTCAACGCAACACTGGAGGAGGAAAAGGCCGCCGACGAGATGCTGACTTCCATTGCCGAAGACACGGTGAATGAGGCAGGGGATTGAACCTGATTCAAGGAGAGCCCCAGGTCGTCCTTCGGTGAAGGTGCCTGGGGTTTTTCGTATCCAAATCCGGACTGGCTTCACCATGTGCGGGAGAACGCGGTGGATGGGGAACCCGCCAACATTGGCCGATATTCCACCGCCCCTTCCATCACCCTGGAATCAGGCACCGTTTGTCATTCCGCAAAAATGGGATCGACGCCACAAACCCCGGTCGGTCCCTGCCTTGGAGCTGCCACACGCCCGACGATTGGCGGTTTCAAAAAGATCGGCATCCAACACCCTGAGGGCGGTGGCCATATCCTTTTCCTCCGCCAGCAATTCGCTGAGAATCGCCGGTTCGCGCATCAGCCCCAGCCTCCCGGAAAGAATGGCCGTGAACTCATAGGCGGCCATCTCAAGGTACTCGATGCGCAGGCAATGCGCGATCATCATCAGATCCCGTGTGTGGGGCGAGCGCACCTCCCTCAGGCGGGCACAGCCTCCTTCGATGAGGTCCTTTGTCGCCGTGTATCCGTCATCCTCGGGTGATTCCCCGTGGCGGTCGAAGATCGCGTCGATTTCCGCGATCTGGTTGCCATTCTGATGGGCATGGCTGACGATCAAGTCGTGCAACTCGTCATTGGTGCACAGCGAGACCAGTCGGGGCATCGCCTCGCAAAGCTGGATTTCCATGCTGTGGATTTCACGAAGCCGGTCAAACAGGAGTTCAAGCGGAGTGTCGATCTCGGTTTTCATAGGGATGGTGTTTTGTCAGTGGGACTGGGATGGCTTGGTTGACCGGGAACCGCGTTTCGATTCCGCGATTGTCATGGAGTGGCCGCGGTGACTGGCGAAACGGATGACGGAACGTTCTCATGGTGATCTTGTCCGCAGGCATCCGCTCCCCCCTCCCGGGCCCATTGGATTTTCCTACAATCGGATCCCTTTCGGGTCCATGGGGTTTAACCCTACTCGGCATGCGGCATTCGCGCCCGGAATGGGGGGTGGGTTTCACCCCATGGCAATCGTTCCGATACCGGCTATGATTCCCATGCCTGGCGATCGCAAAGGCATCCCCCAAAAACCATAACGGTCGGTCGTGAAATTCGACCCGGCTGCGACATCCGGGTCTCCCACCGGAGATCGGATGTCGCAGCCACTCCGGCAGTTCAAGTTTTCTTCTCCCGTTGCCCCATCATGAATCAGAACGGAGCCGACACCGGTGAATCTTCCGTGGCATGCCCATCGGTGACACCTCAGATGGTGCGGGCAAGAACCGTCGAACTGGCGATCCACGCGGGACGCAGTTCCATTGAAATCAGACAATGCGATTATGAGCGGGCGAAACGCGAACTGACGGGCGAAACGGATCCCGAACGCCAGCAGGAAATGCTTTACGGCCAGTCATGGTGATCGGGCGGGCCCCGGTGGGGAAATGGAATCGTGTTCGGAAGCGAGGTGCCGGGAGTTTTCCTCCGGTCGCTAAAACTGGTCGGCAATGGTTTCCGCCACACTGTTGGCCAATCCATTCGTCTCATTCCGGAGGATTCTTGCGGAGCGGCGGAAATCAGGAAGGAAAACCGCCTGTTCGAGTTCCCGAATGACGCTTCGGTCATGGAAGGAGAGGTTCAGCTCTCGATTGATGCGCATGCTCAGTGTGTCGAAATTGGCCGAGCCGACGCTTGCCCATTCGTCACAGATCATGGCCTTCAGGTGTGTCATGCGGGGATACTTGAAAACTTTTGCTCCCGCATGGATCAAAGTCCTGGCTGTTGATAGATTTCCCGCATCCATGAGGGTGGAATCCGCGCCTTGCGGCATGATCACGCGCACATCCACGCCGCGCCGTGCGGCCGACGCGGCCGCGAGGACCAGGTCGTCATGGGCGAAGTAGGGATTCTGGATCCAGACGCGTTTGCGCGCCCCATGGATCGCGAGCAGGGTGGCATCGAGGATTTCATAACGTCCTTCCGCCGGGTCCGTCCGCAGGATCCTCAGCGGGTAAGCGCCTGTGATCGGGTTGGTTGACGGGCCCTCAGGAGGCGTGACCGAACAGCGCGCGAAGTCGCCCCACGGGCCGGCCCTTCTCCATGCGCGGTCGAACTCGGTGACCAATGAGCGGACAATCGGGCCCTCGACGCGAACCATCAGATCATGCCACTCGGAGTAATACTCGCGGCCGATGTTCATTCCGCCGACAATCGCCACCTGCTGATCAAACACGATGAGTTTCGTGTGATCGCACGCGAGCCACGGACTGAGGGTGCGCCGTGCGCCGGTTGCCGAGTCCTTCCGCAGGTAGGCGGCCATGTTTGGAATCGGAACAAATCCCGGTGGGCCGGAGGTCTTGGGAGCTGCCAGATGGGCAAGGGTGTTTCCGAGATCATCAAAGAGCACATGGACCGGAATCTCCGAAGACCTGCGTTTCAACCGATCCGCATAGCGCACTCCGATGTCATCGTTGTCAAAAATGAAGACCTGGAGCTTGATCGAGTGCCGCGCCGTTTCAATCCGGTGATCGAGTTCCTGGAAGAAGGCCGGACCGTCCACCAGCCAACGCAATTTCCCCGTTTCAGCGGCGGGGGCATTCATGCGATCAAGCGATTCCTCAAACGCCGCGGTCCCCGGTGCCTCGCGTGATACGGAGTTGGCCTTGAGACTGACGGGGAGGTTCGCGCCAACAACTTCCCGTGGGCGGTGCCACAAAACCGCCAAACCGAGTTTGGTGGTTGTCACCGGCTGGCGGACCGCCGCGAGGGCGGTGGCGCGCACGGCCACCATCGCGAGATTGCCACCGCTGGTAAGACCATCGCTCGCCTGTTCCATCCGGATACCGGACGATGTGCCGGTGCAGGAAACCTGAACTGCCAGCACGACGGTGATCATGCCGTATCGGCACCATGGCGGATGATTGGTTGCAATCACGCGTGGTATGGGTGCTGGCAGCCGGAGAAGTGGGAGATTGTCCTGGCTATCTCCCTGAGGTGATCACCTTTCCTCGGAGTCAACTTTCGCCTTGGCCGCATCGGCATCCGCTTCGGCCTTCTTCTTGGCGGCGTCGAGTTGAGCCTCGACGGACACCTTGTCGGCTTCGATCCTGGCCTTGTCGATCTTGGCGTTCGCGTCGGTTTTTTCGGTGGCGTATTTGGCGTCAGCCGCCACCTCGGACTTGCGGGCTTCGATCGCTTCCTTGGTGGCCTCCTCGGTTTCATCGATCGCAGCCTTTTGTTTGTTGCAACCGATCGTGAGAATCGCGAGGACGGTGGCGATTGCGGAGGTTGGGAGTTTCATGGTCGTGTGTTTCTACTGGTATCTTGTTCAATGGCCATCCTTCTTCCGGGACTTCCCGGTGGATGGCTCGGAGTCCTGCTCGGCGGGTTTGGATTTCCCGCCGGATGCCGGATTTTTGTCGTCTTTGCCCGGTGCCTTGGGTTTCGGGCCCTCTTGCGGTTTCGGCGGAGTCACCTTGGCGGGCTGACGCGATGGCTCGGGCGTCGCCCGATCCGGCTCCTTGGGTTTTGGCACCGGTTTGGCATCGCTTGGCTTCTCCTTCTCGGCGGGCGGTTTGGGTTTGGCTTGAGGTCTTTGTGATTTGGGCGGGACTTCGCCTCGGGGTGGAGTTGGTTGCTTCCGGACATCAGGTTCATTTGATCCCGGCTGCTTTTTCGTTTCCGGCCGGTCCTTTTTCGTTTCCGGCCGGTCCTTTTTCGATTCGGGCTTTTCTTTGGATGGGTCTTGTCCCGCCTTATCGATTGCAGGGTGCCGGGGCTTCGGCGGCGCCTGCTTTTCCGGGAGGCGATCTGCCGCCTTTCCCGCGATCGGTGATTTGGGCAGTCTGGCCTTGGTCGGTTTGATGTCGCGCCCGGTTCCTCCCGCGTTGTCATTGGTTCCTCTGGCCTCAAGAGTCCTTCTTTGCTGACCCGTCTTCCGGACTTCGCGGCTCATGTCGGTAAGCCGCCGCCTGTCTTCCGCCGATACCTGTTCGGTGCGAATTCGGCTATCCGCACGATTCGCCATCTGGGCGAAGGGGGCGGCCATGCCCGCATGCGTGTCCTTTGATCCCTTGGGGTCCCGTCCGAGTCTCTTCATGTCGGCCCAGGTCCGCGGTGGACGTGCTTCCTCGTGGTCGCGACGGTAGTCATAGAAGTCCGCGTCTCGCCGTTCCCATTCCCGGTCCTGGCGATGCGACCAGCGTCGATAGGAATAGATCGGATCATACCCACGGCGGCTGGATTGATAGGCATGTGGTGGATAGTAACCATGGCCGCGGTATCTCCGGTCATAATAGTCACCGAAATAATAGTGATGGTAGTCGGGCCTCAGAAACAAATGATCCATCATCGCCAGAAGTCCGATCGCAATCACCGGCGAGTAGGTATAGCCGGGTCGCGAATGGTAGCCCGACTGAAAGTAAACGGGGGCATAAAGGACGCCCCGGCGGGCGAAGCCGTAGTCCCAGTATCCATCGACAAAGACATAGCCTCTCGGAGTCCAGACATAGTGGGCGGGTATCCAATCCCAGTCCGAGCGGCCTTCCGCCCAGTATCCGGATCTCCATGCATACCGCTCACGGTTCCACACCCAGGAACCGGGGGTCCATGTATGGTCGTGCGACGGCGCCTCGACATTGGGTCCGGCCTCGACTGTCTCGGGTGGTTTTGGCAGGTAGGTGGTTTCCTCGACTGACGCATCCGCCCAATAACCGGAGATCCACTGGTGGTTTTGTCCGGCGGTTCCCCAGTAGCCGGTGGTCCATTGGCGTCCCGGCGGAAGCGCGCGCCATGTGCCGCTGATCCAGAGAAAGTCGCTTCGCTCGTCGTCCCAGCCCCAATACCCGGGAATCCAGGTGATGTTGTCGCCCTCGGGCCGGATTTCCGGAGGCAGTTCCTCGATCGGTTCGGGCGGCGCTTTCTCAACGACAACACCAGGTTCGGGGTTGTAACTGACGATATCGGCGAATGCCTCGTGGACCGGTCCGCGGGTAAGCACTTGTGCTTCCAGGTCATCGACTTCGGTGTCCTCCGATTGGGCTGTCGAAAATGGGGTTCCGACGCCTAGTATCAAGGCGAGCACCGCGATGATCAAAAGTCTGGAATTCGCCACTGGAGCGATTCCGAATGGTTGCTGGTTCATGGCGTTCATGGATGGTTCGGTGTTGATTCCCGTCCACCGCGCGAACAACCGTTCGCGCGGTGGCAATGGGGTATGATCCGTTTCCATTCCGGAGACATCAGATTTTCCCTAGCAGAACGAGGATGAGCACGATGACGAGAATCAGCCCCAGCGCACCGCTTGGGAAGTATCCCCAACCCCGGCTATGCGGCCATGTGGGGATGGCGCCAAGCAGGAGCAGAACGATCACAATTAGCAGAATGGTTCCCAGTGTCATGACTTTGTGGTGTTGGTTTGCGTCGGATCCACCAGCCCTGCGCCGGCAGGGATCACGTCCCGATTTGGATGGATCCGACGCGTTTGGCGGGACGTCTGAATCTCACCTGCCGGACCACTGCGGGCAATGGGGTGAAACCCCACCGGGGCGGGCATCCGGTGGGAACTCCCATTCATTTTGACGTGCAGTTCAACCTCCAGGCGATCAGTGCGCCAAACAGCGCACCGGCACCGATGGCAGCCAGAACGGTCGGGTAGGGGTTCCGGTGCAAGACCGCGTTGACTACGTCCGCTTCCTTGCCGACACCCTTCCGTATGGATTCGGAGATGTCCTTGCCCCGATCGAGGAGGGAGGAAATTCCGCGGGCTGCCTTGTGACTGGCGCTCTTGGCCGTATCGGCCGTGGAGGAGATCCATTCGTCGGCGACTTGTGCCGGTTTCTTCAGGTCGGTGATGAATTCGTTCATGGGATAGCTCATATGCGTGATTCGTTTGTTGATAGACGCCGTATCGTATCGCGTGGTCCGGCGGTTTTCCATGGGGTGAAACGCTACCATTTGACCTTGTGCTTTTGGCGGAAGAGTCTCTGCCGGATGGCCTTCCCGGTTGGTGGGGATACACCCCATGGCGGCGAAGGCTTCCGTGATCCATGGTCATCGTCCGTGGATGCCATGGAGGCTGCCTCGGAACACCAACCAAGTATCATGAAAACCATAACACTGACCCACACTGTCGTTCTGATGTCGATCGCCGCACTCAATACGCCTGTGATCGCCCAGAACGAGAAGCCCGACAAGGCTGACAAGGCCGTCATCGAAGCGGAGGCTGCGGTTCTTCCCGGATCGCTCACCTCTGTGATTGCCGATAGCGCCTCATTTTCGACACTCACCAAGGTACTGAAGGCCACCGGACTCGATGTAACCCTCGGAAAGAAGGACGAGTTCACCGTCTTCGCGCCAACCGATGAGGCATTTGCCAAACTCCCGGCGGGGACTCTCACCAAGCTCATGCTCCCCGAGAACAAGGAGAAGCTCCGCATGCTTCTGCTCTATCATGTGGTGGCCGGCAAAGTGGTCGCCGCGGATCTCACCGATGGTGATGTCAAAACGGTGAACGGCGAGAAGCTGAAGGTCGATGTCGAAGCCGAGAAAATCGAAGTCGATGGAGCGAAAATCCACAGCGCGGATGTCAGCGCCACCAATGGTGTGATGCACAGCATCGGCAAGGTTCTCGTTCCTGAATCACTTGATGGATTCGCCGGTTTGAAGAGCTGACGGTCTCTGTCTCCCCCCCCAAAAAAATGGACGTCTGCGGTTCGCCGCAGGCGTCTCTTCTTGCATGGTCGACTCAGCCTTGCGGGATTTCCACCCGAACGGTGGTGGGACCTCCGGGTTTGGATTCCACCTGCAACGATCCGCCGATCATTTCCGCGCGTTCGCGCATGCCGATCAGTCCGAGTCGGTTCTTCTTCCCCGATCCGGATTTGCCGCTGACCTCGAATCCCAGTCCGTCGTCCGTAATCGACATGCGGATGACATTTCCGTGCGGTTCGATGATCACCTGGACATGGCTGGCCTTGGCATGACGCGCCACGTTGACGAGCGCCTCCTGGGCGATACGGTAAAGAGTCGTGCGAATCCTGATCGCCGACTGGTCGATTCTTTCGAACGCCTTCAGGCTGACACGGATTCCGGTGTCTGCCATGAACTGCTTCAGATACATTTGCAGCGCGGGAATCAGGCCGAGGTCGTCAAGCATGGTCGGCCGCAGTTCGCGGGCGAATTCATGGATGATTTTCACCGTTTTTTCGATTAGCAGGCGCGTGTTGGAAATCTGGACATGAAGGGTATCCGGAGCGAGGGCGGTTCCCTGGGCGAGGGCCGCCAGGTGCACGTTGATGCCGACCAGGGATTGGGCGATCACATCGTGGAGCTCGCGGCTGATCCGCTTTCGCTCTTCCTCCTGGGCGTTCAGAATCCGGTGGGAAAGGTGGCGCAACTGGGTCTGTTGCAGGCGCGACTGCCTCAGGAGGCGGTTTTGTTCCTTGCGATTCTCACGCAGGTCGGTTTCGACGAGCCGCCTGCGGACGATTTCCTGTTTCAGTTTTATATTCCGTGAGGACATGTCCTCCGCCAGCTTGCGCGCGGTGATGTCGCGGATGTTGCATTGGATCACCGGCTGGCCGTCCTCGTGATAGAGATTGGCGACCACCTCCACGTCCTGATGGCGGCCCGTCTGGCTTTCCAGCGGCAGGTCCTCATAGCGGATCTCGTGGTCCCTCTTCAGCTTGCGGAACATTTGACGGCTCGCCGCCTCATCCTTGAGAAGCCCGATTTCAAAAAGTTCCTTGCCGATCAATTGATCACGCGAATAACCCAGAAGGCGGGTCATGAACGGATTGGCATCGACAATCCTGTTGGTTCCCGGATCGATGAGGAGGACGCCGTCGTGCGCCGCCTCAAAGAGGCGGCGGTAACGGATTTCCGAAACGCGCATCTGTTCCAGAGCCTGTCTGCGACCGGTGATGTCCAGGATCATGGCGCTGCATTCCAATCCGTTAGGGCAGCGCCGTGCTTCGATGGTGACGATCCGGGTGGCCAACTGGTCGTCCGCGAGTTCGAACTCTCCGGATTGCTTGGTTTCGGAGGCGAATACCTGCTTCAGAAAGGCTCTGAACCCCGTGCGCTGCCCGGGCGCGACAAGCATGCAGAAGGAGCGGCCGATCAGGTTCGACCGCCCGATGCCGACCATGGTGGCACCGGTCAGGTTCGCGAGGCGGATGATGGCCTCCGCGGTGAGGGTGAAGTAGCCGACCGGCGCGAAGTCATAGAGTTCGGTGTACTGATCGAGCAGGACTTCGAGCTCATCGCGTGCACTGCGGAGTTCGGTGTTTTGCAGCTCGAGTTCGATTTGGTGGACATCGAGTTCGTGGAGCATCCGGCGCGCGTCGGCATCGGCAATGAAGGTTTGCGGTTCCGTCACGAGTGTCTCCGCGCGGCGGCGCAGCGCGGCGGGGCTTTCCTGGATTTTGGGTTTGCCGGACATGACTGACAACTCAGGTTTTGCGAGGCTTTGCGGCGGTCGTTCGCGTTTGCCGGCGCTCGGCTTTCAGTTCCGTTTTGGCCTTGCTCAGTTCCGCGGACTGCCCCGCGAGGCGGTTTTCCAGGACCAGCTGCATTTCCTGCAGTTTGGCTTCCAGTTCCTTGGCGACACTGATGTCCCAGAAGGAGATGACCACGCCATCGATGCGGTCGTCCAAGGTGCGATAAGGGGTGATGCGCGCGCTGAACCAGGCGCCTTCGCGTGTCCGGACCGCCTTCTCCAGCGAACCGAGCTTGCGGAGGACCTCAAGGGCATCCTGACACAGCTCGGGATAAACGAGATCGCACGCCAAATCGGAAATGGGGCGGCCCACATCTCCCGGAATCAGCTTGATGATCTTCGTGGCCTGTGTGGTGAAACGCCGGATGTGCAACTCCTTGTCGAGAAACAGGGTTGCTACCTCGGTGCTGTTGAGCAGGTTCCTCATGTCGTTGTTGGCAAGCGAAAGCTCGTCGAGCCTGCCTTGCATCTCGGCGTTGACCGTTTGCAGTTCCTCGTTGAGCGACTGCATTTCCTCTTTCGAGGTGGTCAGTTCCTCATTGGTGGATTGCATTTCCTCGTTTGTGGACTGCATCTCCTCGTTGGCGGATCGGAGTTCCTCCTGTGAGGTTTGCATGCGCTCCCGTGTATTGCTTAGTTCCTCGCGGATTTGGCGGAGTTCAAGCTCGAGTTCCGCGACGCGCGGGTGTTTCGCGTTGTCCTTGCCCGTTCGTGACGCTGATTTCGTCTCGGGTGGTGCGTCGATTTCGTGGAAGACAATGATCACCAAGCCTGCGAGAGGTTCGGATTCCTCGATTCGCTCGACAAGCACATCGGCATGCTGACTGCCGCCGTTGGTGCCGATTTTCAGGCCGCGCATGATCACCGGGCCGGTCTGGCCCAGAGCCTTCTGGAAGGCGGATGGCAACTCATGCCTCAAGCCGTCGCGGGCCATGGCGAAAACATTCAGGTTCGCCTTGCCCGCGGCGGGTTCGAGGTATTTGCCGGTCTTGCCGCCGATGTGGACGATGTTTCCCAGTTCATTGACCAGCACCGATGGCGGCGCATAACGCCGGAGGATCAACTGCTCGGCCAGGGTCTGGAGGTTCGGATCGGGTTTCCGTGCGTCGAATGCTTCCGAGGGCGATGACAAGCCGGGGGTGAAGGAGGACGGGAACTCGACGGGATCTGTCCGCACGGCGGCGTCCAACCGCTGGTAGATCCGGCATTTGCCACTCACGGTGGTGAAGAGTCTGGTGAAATGCCCGATGGTTTCGGCATTGCCGAGAATCAGGATGCCGCCCGGGTTGAGACTGTAATGAAACAGCGGAAGGAGCTTCTTCTGCATTTCCGGCGCGAGATAGATCAGCAGGTTGCGACAGCTCAGGACATCCAGCTTGGTGAATGGCGGATCCTTGATGACGCTGTGCGTTGAGAAGATGACCATCTCCCGGATTTCGGCGCGCACCCGATAAGCGGCCTCATCCTTGGTGAAGTAGCGGCGCAGTTGTTCCGGTGTCAGCTCCGTGGAAATCCGTTCGGAAAAAACGCCCTGGCGCGCCTTGTCGATCGCATCCTTGTCGAGATCCGTGGCGAAGATCTGGAGCTTGAAACCCTTGGCGGACTTCAGGGTTTCGATGGTCTCCCTGAACACGATGGCAAGGGTGTAGGCTTCCTCTCCGGTGGAGCATCCGGCGATCCACGCTCGCAGCATTCGCGTGGGGTGCCGGGCTAGCAGTTCGGGCAGGGTTTTCTCACGCAGCAACTGCCAGACATGCGGATCACGGAAGAATCCCGTCACACCGATGAGGAGTTCCTTGAAGAGGAGGTCAAGTTCTTCCGGATTCTCGTTCAGAAAGCGCACATAGGAGGCGATCCTGTCAATTTGGTGAATGCCCATGCGGCGCTCGATCCGGCGATAGAGTGTGTTTTTCTTATAGAACGTGAAATCGTGACCCGTCCGGCCGCGCATCAGGATGAGGATCTTTTCAAGAGCTCCGCGCGTGCCGACTCCGACGATGGCCGCGGGAGCCACCGCAAACGGAGCGCGTTGCAGAAAGGCCAGGACCCGCCCGGGCAGTTCATCCGCCGGTGCGACGATGTCCACAAGACCGGAATCGATCGCGCTGCGAGGCATGCTGTCGAACTTCGCGTTCGAGGGTTCCTGCGCGACGGCAAGGCCGCCTTTCTCCTTGATGTCGCGCAACCCCGGGGTGCCGTCGGATCCCATGCCCGACAGGATCACTCCGATGGCTCTCTGCTGTTGATCCAGAGCGAGGGAACTCAGGAAAAAATCAATCGGCAGACGTTGTCCGCGTTTGGCCGAAGGCTCGAACAAGTGGAGCACCCCGTGAAGGATGGACATGTTCCTGTTCGGCGGAATCACATAGACGCAGTCCGGGCGCACCCGCGTGCGGTCTTTCACCTGTGTCACCTTCATGCGGGTGCAGCGCTGCAGGAGTTCCGGCATGAGACCCTTGCGGGTGGGGTCCAGATGCTGGACGATCACAAAGGCCATGCCGGAATCAGGCGGAACGTTTGCCATGAATTGTTCCAGTGCCTCGAATCCGCCCGCTGACGCACCGATGCCGATGATCGGGAAGGAGTCCGCCGGTTTCGATGCGGTTGATTTCTCCTGAACCGCCGGGAAGGGCTTCCTGACCCGCTTGGCAGGTGAAGTTTTCTTTTTCATGTGATTCAACCGGAACGTCGGACCGGCATTGGTGCGACCAACCGGAAATCCTCCTTTAAGCAATAAGGGATGATGTTCGGGCGGGCTTCCGGTCGCAATCCAAATTTTGAGCGAAACGTGCCGAAGTCCATGGGCCTGGCGTAGGGTTACACCCCATGGAAACGACCACCGTGGCGATCCATGGTTCCAGCGTCCGCCCCAAGGCGGAAATCCATGTGGCGCCGTGATGGAGCCGGATGACAAGTAACCCCGAACGAACACTCCCATGAATCCCTCAAACAAAGACCCCCGCAACAAAACCAGCATCCGTCCCGACCATGCGCCAGCCGTTTCATCTGGCACAAGCGGCGATGAGTCCAAGCATGCCGTCAGCGGTGGAAAACCGAAGCCCGTCGCAAGGAAGCCATTCAGGTTCTCGGGGCCGGTCTTCGTGATTGGCGGCGTGATCCTGTGCATGGGCCTCGTGTGCTGCGTTTTTCCTTATGATTCCAATTCCGACAGTCATGGAGCCGTCACCCGCTATCGTCCGGGATACAGGGTCGATTCCCTTCCCGGCGGCTATCGCAGTGAGACGATCTCGGGTAACACCTACTATTATCACGACGGGTATTACTATCGTCCGGGTTCCGGAGGATATGTGATTGTTGATCCGCCGCGAAACAGCCGTTACTACGACGACCACAACCGCCGTCAGCGGACCTATCAGTCGGGCCGGATTGACCGCGAGGCGCCGGACCGTCACGACGGAAGGTATGATCGGGGAGAAATCATCACGGATCTTCCGAAGGGCCATCGCGTGGTGAATCACCGTGGGGAAACCTTCTATCAGGTCGGGGACAGGTATTACCGCCGTCAGGGCGATATCTACGTCGTGGCTTCCATGCCACGGTGAATGGTGTTGATGGAAAGGGATCCCCTCGAAGCCTTCGCCCGAGGGGATTCCATTATCGTTCCAGCGCGTCGGCGCAGCACCTGAAGTGGTGGCCGAAGATCGCGAGTTTGATGGCGACCGGAAGCAGTTGCGGACGCCGGAAGGAAGTCCAGGCGAGCAATCCCCAGTATTGGAAGCGCTCGCGGCCGATCACTCCGAGGCTTGGCACGGAGCGGAGGAACGCGGCGAGTTCCCTCCAATCCATGCGGCGTGAGGTCTTTGCCGGGTGGAACTCGCGCAGGAATGTCCGCAGCCGCCGGTAGTAGGGACCGGGCGCATAGATCGTCTTCATCAGATTCCGGTAGCCGTCGCGAAGCTCCTTCATGCTCATCTTCGGCACGAAGTTGGTCGTGCCATCGACATTATTGCCGCTCGACGCGCCCAGCAGGCGGCCTTCGCCGCGCAGTCGTTCGAACAGGCGGGTGCCGGGCAGGGCGTTGAGCATCCCGACCATCGCGGTGGTGATGCCGCTGTTCTGGATGAACTCGATCTGGCGGCGGAAGATCGAAAGCGTGTCGGAATCGAAGCCGACGATGAACCCACCCTGCACTTCGAGACCGGCACGCTGCAGACGCCTGATATCTCCTAACAGATCCCTGCCGCGGTTTTGGCGCTTGTTGCACTCCGCGAGCCCGGCCTCGTCGGGGGTTTCGATTCCGATGAAGACCGAGTCGAAACCCGCCGCGACGATGTCGCGGGTGAGCGCTTCGTCATCGGCGAGATTGATGGACGCCTCGGTGTAGAACCGGAACGGGTGGTGCCGCGCCTTCTGCCATTCGATGAGCGCGGGCAGTAGCTCCTCGCGCAGACTGCGCTTGTTGCCGATGAAGTTGTCATCCACGAAGAAAACCGGTCCGCGCCAACCGGCTGCGGCGAGCGCGTCCAGTTCGGCGATCACCTGTGGGGCGGACTTCGTGCGGCTGCGGCGGCCGAACTTGGCGGTGACATCGCAGAACTCGCAGTCAAACGGGCAACCGCGGGAATACTGGACACTCATCGATCCGTAATGGCGCATGGAGGCAAGACTCCACATCGGCACCGGCGTCGCATCGAGATTGGGAAAGCCCTGTGAGCGGTAGATGCGTTTGGCACATCCCGCTTCGAGGTCGCGCAGGAATTCCGGCAGTGTCGCCTCCGCCTCGTTGAGGACGAAATGATCGACTTCCCCGAAATCCGCGTGGGCGCTGGTGAACAAGGGGCCGCCGGCGACCACGGTTTTGCCCGCGGCCTTCGAGCGGGTGATCAATTCCCGCACCGAGTCCCGCTGGGCGATCATGCCGCTGATCAGCACCAGATCCGCCCACCGCAGGTCCGCATCGCCGAGTTGGGTGACATTCAGGTCGATGAGTCGTTTGTTCCATCCTTCCGGCAGCATGGCCGCCACGGTCAACAGTCCGAGCGGCGGCAGGGCGGCCCGCTTCCGCACGAACTTCAGCGCATGCTTGAAACTCCAGAAGGTATCCGGAAACTCCGGATAAAGCATCAGGATGTTTTTCACATGACAATTTGCACCGGTTTGGACGATTGCAAAACACGAATGAAGGCGGCTTGTTGTCCTATCATTCCTCACCGACTCCCGGCGGCGTGCCATAGCCGATCAGCCTGGATGCCGAGTCCGCCTTTGGCACGCGGAAGTCATGCACGCCGTAGCCGTCCGCCTTTTGTCCGCGGTAGGAGCGGCCATCGGTGGAGCCGATCATCACCGGCCGGCCGTCCTTTTTCTCCAAGCCAAGAAACATGGCCACGTGGTGGACGCGAACCGCTCCGTCTGGTTCGGTCACCGCCCAGAACAGCAAGTCGCCGGGTTTCAATGCGGCCAGTGAGGGGTGTTTGAGATCCCTCGCATTCGCATCCACCGAATGCAGCCTGCCGTTTTTCCGGAGCCACTCCAGTTGCGCGCCGGAGGAACGTGGCGGCTCGAGGCCGGCCTCGCGCATGACGAAATGCATCGCTCCGGAGCAATCGAAGCCGCCATCGCCGGGCTTGGCTCCTCCCGCCACATAGCGCAGCCAGGGTGAGTCCCAAGCGACTCCCAGCGCGACCCCGAGCAGCCGTTGGCGTGCTTGTGGCAGTGTTTCGAATTCCGCCAACTCACCGGACCGGATTCGCGCCGGGCGGGTCCGCTCGTCGGGAACCGGGGCCGGAGCGACCGATTGCCCCGGGGCGGCCCATGACAGCAGAAGAACCATCGCAGCGATGATCCGGATGAGACGCCTCGTTTGGGGAGGTTTCGACACTCGCCAAATTCGCCGAGAAAGATCTGCTCCGCAACGGGCAAGGATCGGTGTGCGTCCGTTAAAGGAAAAGCGGAGCCCGGTGGGGCTCCGCTTTGGAGAGGAAGACTGACGGATTGAAGTCCGCGCTCCTTGTTGGTCAGACGGTGCCGAAGATCGTCTTGCCGTTGGACTTGAGATCCTCGCAGGCGGCCTTCATGCGCTCGCAGAGTCCGAGTTCGGCCTTCTTGAGATAGGAACGCGGATCGTAGGTCTTCTTGTCGCCGACCTCGCCGTCGATTTTGAGCACGCCTTCGATGTTCTGGCAGATGTGCGTCACGATGGGGCGGGTGAAGGCGTATTGGGTGTCGGTGTCGATGTTCATCTTCACCACGCCGTAGTCGAGGGTCTCGCGGAGGTCGCTTTCGGACGTGCCGGATCCGCCGTGGAAAACGAGGTCCATTTCCGCGGCCGGGCCGTGTTTGTCCATGACGGCTTTTTGTCCATCGCGAAGGATGGACGGCTTGAGTTTCACCGCGCCGGGTTTGTAGGAGCCGTGGACGTTGCCAAAGGTGGCGGCGAAGAGGAAGCGGCCGATCGGTTGCAGCGCCTCATAGACCTGCAGCATGTCCGCGGGAGTGGTGTAGAGCTTTTCGCTCGGAAGGCCGGAGGTGTCGTGTCCGTCTTCCTCACCGCCGACGCAGCCGGCTTCGACTTCTAGGATGATGCCGAGTTCGGCGCATTCCTTGAGGAGTTTTTTGGAGATTTCGAGGTTCTCGGCGAGAGGCACCACGGAGCCGTCGAACATGTGGGACTGGAACAGCGGTCCTTTGCCTTCGGCGACGCGCTTGCGGGAGGCTTCGAGCAGCGGCTTGAGGAAACCGTCGACCTTGGCCGGATGGCAGTGGTCGGTGTGGAGGGCGATGAGCACGTCGTATTTCTCCGCAAGCAGATGGGCGGCCTCGGCGAGCACGATGGCTCCGAAGGCGGCGTCCTTCACGGCGGTGCCCGAGGCAAACTCGCCGCCGCCGGTGGAGACCTGGATGATTCCGTCGGACTTGGCTTCGGCGAAGGCGCGCAGCGCGCCGTTGATGGTGATGACCGAAGTGACGTTGATGGCGGGGTAGGCGTAGCCACCCTTTTGGGCGGCATCCAACATGGCGCGGTATTGCGCGGGAGTGGCGATTGGCATGACGGCCGTGGCGTAACCAATACGCCCCCGGACGACAAGCCCGGATTGTCCCACACGGAGGCCGCCGTTTGTCTTGCCAACCCGTGCGGCAGCGGTTTTCGTTCGCGGCGGAACATGTCCGAGGCCACTTCCATCGTCTGCAAGCCGACCCGCTGGTTTCTCTTCCGCGCGGCCGTGATGCTGCTGATGTTCGGGGTTTTTGCGGTGCTTTTCTACATCGACGGCTCGACCGGTTACCGGAAAAAGAACCTGACGTTCTTTCTCCACGAGACCTTCAGGGTCGCCAACGACGAATTCGCCCGCATGAATGCCGGCGGTTCTCTCACACCCGCGGAGTGGAAAACGCATGCAGAAAAGCAATCCGTGCGCTTCCCCGATGACCGCTCGATCCTGCCCGCGGACTTGGAAATCCCGCAGCCCTGGCCCGCGCCCCTCCACGATTACGAACAGATGCTGCCGCTCCAGTGGAACCAACTCTGGATCAAGTATTCCGGCGAGAAGGGGCTGGCCTCCGATCCGCCGGAAAAACCCTACGATGCCCGCAAGATCGGCGAGCAGTGGGTGGTGTTCTGGATTTGCCTCGCCCTCTCCCTCGGCGCGGCGTTTTTCCTGATCCGCACCCTCGGCCGCTCGATGAAGGCGGATGAGGAGGGAGTCACCGGTCCGAATGGCCGACGCGTCCCGTATGCCGATCTCAAGACCCTCGACCTCCGCAAGTGGGACACCAAGGGGCTCGCCTTCATCGACTACGAGGGGGCCTCCGGCAAAGGCCGCATCCGCCTCGACGGCCTGACCTATGGCGGTTTCAAGAAGGAGGAGGGCGAACCCGCCGAGCGCCTCATGTCCCTCATCCGCTCCCGTTTCTCCGGCGAGATCCTCGAATACGTCCAGCTCGCCCCCGAGGACGACCCTCCGGCAAGTCCGGAGCCGGGTTCCTGACCCCGCAAAGATCCCCGGTTCCGGATTTCCAGCCACCCCCCGATTTTCGGGGTTGCAAATCCGGGGCCGCCCACCATAACCACCAGCAACGCAACCACAAACCATCGCAACTCATGTCAGACAAAAGCATCGAAGCCCGCGTGAAGGACATCATCGTCGATCAGCTCGGCGTCAACGCCGACCAGGTCACCCCGGAAGCCAAATTCGTCGAGGACCTCGGCGCGGACTCGCTCGACACCGTCGAGCTGGTGATGGCCTTTGAAGAGGAGTTCGATATCGAAGTGCCCGACGAAGAGGCCGAGAAACTCCAGGCCGTCGGTGACGTGATCACCTACATCACCAGCCAGCAGGGCTGATCGGCCGCAGAGCCGATCCTTTCGAAGGGCGGAGTCCGTTAGCGGATTCCGCCCTTTCTGTTTGCTTTGCAAACGCCGCGATCCGGGCGACACTCGCCCAGCCCCATGCATTCACCGGACGACATCCACTACGCGCTCGAAACCACCCGCGTGCTTCGCGAGCCGGACACCCGCATCCAGACCTTCGGCGAGACGCGCTTCGAGTTCCAGCTCATCAGCGAGCTGATGGACCGCGTCGGCGAAGTCCGAATCCGCACCGGCGAAGTCGAGGCCCAGCGCCCGCGCATCCTCAGGCCGGATCCCTATCGCGACATCGAACTCGACGGCTTCGATCCCTCCGCCCGCGCCAAGCTTGACCGGATGATCGAAAAATTCCGCAACGAGGGCCGGGATCTCGCGTTTCTCCAATACGGCTTCCAGTTCCGCCGCGGCACGGTCCACGAGGAAATCGTGCATGACAGCCTCGATTCCGTCCGCGAGCGGGTGCTCGACGACATCCGCCGCAGCGGCAATCCCTCGCGCGCCATCATCGAGGGCGTGGATGACGCGTGGGAAATCTCCATCCTCAAGTTCTCCTTCGAAATGATCATGCGCTCGCAGGAAATCAACGCCTTCGATTTCAAGCGCCGCGGCATGATCTGAGACCACCGGCGCCATGAGCCTCTGGACTCTCATCAAAACCACCGCCGCGCTCGTCGTGCTCGCCGTGCTCGGCCTCACCGGCATGCTCGCCTATCACGTCGCCGTCGAACCGCTCGGCGGCATCTTCTCGCGCGTCATCCCCGATCCCATCCGCGTGGCGGACCGGCAGTCCGATGCCGAACTCGCCGCCATGCTCGATTCCGCGGAAATGCCCGACATCGATCCCGGCGAGAAGGCCTTCCAGAAGGCCCACGAACTCCTCGCCCTCGGAAAACTTCCCGAAGCCCGCGAGAAACTCACCGCCATCGTCAACGTCTTCCCCGCCTCCTCGTCCGCGCCCGCCGCGCGGCGCATCGTCGGCGAGATGAACCTCGACGAGATCCTCTCCACCACCCACATGGCCGGCAAGCAGGTCCATGTCGTCAAACGCGGCGACTCGCTGCTCGCCATCGCCGCGAAGTTTCGCACCACCATCGACTGCATGATGCATCTCAACTCGATGCTCGAACTGAGGGGGCTCCAACCGGGCGACGAACTCATCGTCATGCCGCTCGATTTCCGCCTGCTCATCGAACCGAACCGCAAGGCGCTCTCCCTCTGGGAAGGCGGTCGTTTCATCCGCGAATACCCGATCCTCGGCGCGCCCTCATCCGTCCAGTCGGCGAAAAACAAAACCACCATCACATCGAAGTCCGCCGAGTTCGAGGACCGCCGCGTCCAGCCGCAGTCCAAGGAATACCGCGCCGCCGCCAAGCTCATCCAACTCGCCAAGCCAAGCGTCCGCATCCAGTCATGGGACGGCACCGGCGACCGCCCCGGCGGAGCGATCCTTCTGCGTCCGCCCGACATGGAGGAACTGAGCCTGCTCACCCGCGCCGGCAACGACGTCGAGTTCCGCTGAGTGCCGCGGAGCGCTGAATTCATTCCGCACGAATCTCCGCAGCGCAGACTGGCGGAATAAATTCCGCGCTCCGCAAGACCTCACATTCTGATATCGATCATCGCGCGCTTCCGGCGTTGTTCGATCCAGCGCTCGTATTGGGCGGAGGTTTTCTTTTTCCGCACGCGTTCCTCGATCATCTCGCGCACGTTCTTGTCTCCCAGCGCGGGCGCGGGACCGTAGTCCACCTTCACGACCTCGACGATGGTGAAACCCTGCGGATCCATCAGCGGACCGACGATTTTGCCCGGAGGAGAGTCCACGATAATGGCGGCGAATTCGGGCGAGAGATCGGTGCGCGGAACCTTTTCCTGGAGTCCGCCCTTATCGGCGAAGGCATCGCGCGAGTGCTCCTTGGCGAGCGCCGCGAAGTCCTTGCCCTGCGAAAGTTGTTTGGCGATGTCCTCCGCCAGCGTGAGCTGCGTCTCGGGCGTGGCCACCGGGTTCAGCGGGTCGGAGGCCGGGATGAAGATCTTGCGGAAGGTGATCACGTCCTTGGACATGTCGCGCAGCGTGAGTTTCACCTCGTTGTATTCCTTCTGCACCTCGTTTGGCAGCGGCGGCGGCGCGTCGGCGAACTGTTGGGCGCGCATCGCCTGCACCACCATCTTCTCGCGCGTCATTTCGCGGTATCCCTCCATCGTCAGCCGGCTGCGCTTGAGTTCCTCGCGGAACTTCGATTCGTCGCCATTGTAGAGGGTTTGCATCTGGTTCTTGATCTCCTCGTCAATCACGTGGGGCTTGATGACCGCGCCGAGCTGCTTGAACTCGTCGAGGATGATCTGGCGGTCGATGAGTTCCTGCATCACCTTGTCCTTGGCCTTCTTGAACTCGGCCTCGAACTGCGGCCCGCGCCGCGGAAACTGCGCGGAAAGCTGCGCGAAAATCGGCGAGAGCATGAACGACACCTGGTTCTTGGTGATCACGCTGCCATTCACCTTGGCGGCGATGCCATTCACCTCGATCGGGCCGCGTGGCGCGGCGGGTGGGGCGACCGGCGCGGGCTGGCAATGCGCGCGGTGGCCGGATGTCACCAACGATGCGGCGGCCAGAGCGAAAACGAGGCGGGAGTTCATGCGGGGAAATCGGGAATAGCCATCCGGAGTTCCTAACCCCGGATGCGCCGGAGTTTTTCACGGCCGCCGGGGATTGCAAGCGGGGAAAGGGGGCTGTGCACTTGCTGGATACATGCCTCTTTCTGCGACTCGCTGTCAGACACTTTACTGTTGAGAAGATTTTGCTTGTCGCAGCACTCATGGGTTTTCGACCCTCACGGCGTCCACTCCGGTGGATGAGGAACTAGAAAAGCCTCAAACGCAGCGGTCGGCATCGACCGCAACGATGCCGCCAATCCGACCCAAAAGGCCGGGTAGGCGGTGGCGCATGTCCAAGCCGCCTGCCTTCGGGGAGGGTGCCAAAGGCCATCGCGGTCGACTGGGTTCGGCTTTTCTAGCTCCCCGTCCACCAGGAAGGACACACACCAGCCTTCCCGTGAGAACAACATCACGAATTATCCCGCTCCTGCTCGCTGCCGCGACGTTCTCGGTTTCGCAGGAACAATCCGGCACACTATCCGGACAAACCACAGAGCCATCAGCCGCCCGCATCCTCCACCCCATTCCCGACGGCACCCCGCCACCCGCCGCACCGCCGAAGCCGGAATACCCCATCGCCAGCCGCGAAATCCTCTCCACCAAAACCCACCAACAAGGCGGGCGCGACATCACCATCCGCCGGATCAAGCCCATCGCCCTTCCGCCGCCTCCCGCCCCTGCCGAGCCCGCCGCGCTCACCGAGGAATTCACCCAACGCCTCGCCGAGTATCGCGAAGCCCATCCCCGCAGCGGCATGCTCTTTCTCGGTGCCACCGTTTACCGCCCCAAGGACGGCCCGCCGCGCAGCCTCGTCCGCTACTGGCCCGAATTCGGCGGCGAAATCACCTTCTGGTCCTCCGCCGACTTCGCCCTCATCGCCGGCGGCATCCAATCCTTCGCCGACAACGAAGGCCGCGAACATCATATCTTTATGAGTTGGGGAACCGTGGACATCGACCGCATGACCGAACTGCTCGCCGCCAATGGCCGCACCTATCTCGCACCCGAAATCCCCCACTTCCCCGAAGGCAAAGCCACCTATCAGATCATCGGCCAATCCCCGCCCGCCGAACACCTCGCCGCCATCCAAGCCCTCCACGACATCTATGATAAAGACCACACAAAACTCCTAACCGCCTACCAAGGCCGCGAACAAGCCCGCATCGAACGCGAGGCATATCTCAAGGCCAACCCGCCCCAGCCCCAAAACATCACCCTCAACTACTGGCGCAGCACCAAACCCGCCGCAGACCGGAAAGGAGCGTCCAAGTGAAGCACAAACACTTCCTCCCACTCTCCGCCCTCTGGCTCCTGACCTCCGGCATTACATTCGCCATTGTCGATACCAACGAAAACACCGTCAGTGACCTCTGGGAAAAACAACACAACAACGGCGAACTCTACCCCTCAACCTTCGACCCCCAGGCCGATCCCGACCAAGACGGCTGGACCAACGCCCAGGAAGCCGCCGCAGGCACCGACCCGCAAAACCCCAATCCCCCCGACGGCCTCGTCCAACCGGAAATCCTCCACACCCCCGCCGTCATCGGCGAGGAGAACGGCCAGCCTGTCATTGTGACGCCAGAGGTAGTCACCATCAGTTGGCCCACCCTCGTCGGCAAACAATACACCCTGCACTTCTCCCCCGACCTCGCCGAAGAAAACTGGACCACCATCGACCAACCCTTCATCGGCGAGGGCGACATTCACGAGTTCAACTTCCTCATCGCGGGAGCCGCAGACAAACGCTTCTGGCGCGTCGCCGTGCAAGACACCGACACGGACTGCGACACACTCACCGACGCCGAAGAACACGAACTCGGCACCAACCCCAACTCCACCGATACCGACGGCGACGGCCTAAGTGATAGACAGGAAATCGCACTCGGCACCAACCCTACCAACAAGGACACCGACGGCGATGGGATGGAGGACGGATGGGAAGTCGAGCACGGCCTCGACCCCACGGACGACGGCAGCATTGATCCGGACAACGGTGCCAGCGGCGACCCGGATGGTGATGGGATTCCGAACGGTTACGATTCGACGCCGCAAGTTCCGGATGATTTCACTGTCGTGATCCACACCGAGGGCCGTTATTTCGCTCCATTTCTCACAACCAACAACGAGTTTGAACGACGGGTCTCTCTCGACCGCCTCATGCCCGCATCTCCGGTTGCAATCGTTGATTACGGACAGGAAACTCCGGGAGGCATCGGATTGGGAACCGTGGAAATCTCCGAGATATGGATTGAATCCAGAGAACCCGTCACAGAGGTCAAAAAATTCGTTTTGAGCAATCTGCTCGACCTCGATTATCCGTCTATTTTCGAGGAGGAGTATTCCGTCGAGGTGAGGCAGCCCATCGTTCTGAGGATCGAAATCGGCCAGACAGAATCGAATCAGGTGCCAGTAAACGCCGGAGTCTCGGATCTTGATGGTCCGATACCGAACATGCATCAGGCCGCCTATCTCGATCACATGGTGCTTGAGTGGCAACCGATCGATCAATGGACCAACGTGGACGACCACCCCGATCCGTGGGACGAGAACGGGAAAGTCAACGGCAAGCGGATTTTCCCGTGCTACGAGGACCCCACGAAATCCGAACTTCGCCACAAGCTAAAACTCATCGTCAAGGCATCACCGCTCCTTGTTGGTAAACCCGTGCATGTGAAATCCTACGACATCGACGATTCAACTTCCGAGGTTTTCGATGCGGAGAATGGTGGTCCATGGATCGACCCCTACGGCAAGTCTGGCGGAGACAACCGGCAGGACTTCCTGCAAACGGATGTCCATGGAATGTTTTGGACAGGCAGCGCATGGGGAAACAACACCACGAGCGGAGAACTCGACCAGGAAGGAAAAGCGGAATTCCATTTCAGGGTAAGCATGCAGCCCGGCGACAACTACAAGGTCGCCGCATCCGTCATCAACGTCTCCATGTACTCCTACACGCAATTCACCGACGCCACGTCGCCCCATTTTATCGGTCCGAATCCTCTGGAGGATGGCGACGCCCCCTCGTCCCCTATGCTGACCGTTTGGCGAAAGCTCTGGGTGGAAAACGATTCGATGGCGGCGATTCTCCCAGACACCTTCGGTTATCTCAGAAATGATCTTGGATCGGATGATCCGGACTCAAAGATATACAAGGCGATTCTGAAACAGGGAAATACTCATACGGATTTTGAGATTACGACTCTCACTGACACTTCGAGCTTCAACCTGCTTGAGAACGGACGAATCATCGTTCAAAGCGTTGAGCATTCGGTAACCGGAACTTCGACTCAATTGGTTCAGGCAGTGGAAGTGGCGGGTGATCATTCTTCCGTTCCGAATGGGTCAGGATTTCGTCTCTATGACGATGATGGATACGGATTGGAGGAAGCCGCACTTCCTCGCAATGATTTGGTCAATGACTTCATGAAAAGTCTCTTCCGGACGTCCTTCATCGACTTGAAGGATTCAGGAGATTTCAATGGCCGAAAGACCGTGTCTTTTCGAAAAAACGATGACTTGCAGTCGGCCACTGTCGTAAACGCATCGAAAGACTTGATCGAACAGCAGGCACTGTGGGTTGCTCAAATCACCGCAGCGTATCAATTTGGTATGGAAGCAGATGGAGATCCGAGCGTGGAAATACCGCTAGATGGAGGAACAAGGCAGTTTAGCGATTATGACCATTCGACTGTCTTTGTGGAGTGCTGTCGCGAAACATACGATGATCGATTTCGTTTGGTAGCAGGCGGTGCCGACCCGGAAATAGGAACAACCGCCCGAAATAATCTAAAGCATTACATCAGGGCCACGGCAGCCCATGAAATCGGTCACATGCCCGGCACCGGAACGGAAGATGAAGAACATGCTGAAAAGGGCTTGATGAGAGATGGAGGCGTGTCTAAGGCTTATCCTCATTTGGAAAATTTTTATCCCGCCACAGTAAAACGGTTTCGTTCAACACAATCTTGGTCAAGAAAATGAATGCCATCCATTTTGTCTTTTCGGTTGCCTTGATTATGACGAATGCACTGCTTGCTGATAGTAAGCGCGTTTCTTTTGAAATGGGTGTGTGTCAGAGTTTAGAGTTTGACATCGCCTATCGTTTGGATCACGAAGGCAAGGGAGTTCCCTCAAAATGGAATGATTTCGTTACAGTGGAAAGAATGCAAAGCGGCATGGTCGAGCATCAGCTCGGCACGGCCAAAGCGATCAACTCTTTCGCGCTTGTTCCAGGAGCCCCGGTGATAGGAGAGGGGCCTGGCATTTCGCCGGATTACATCGGACACCGCCTGTTTCTCATCAGTCGGGCTGAGAACTTCACCAAAAACTCCGGCAGTGGGCGTTGCGCCATCCTGATCAAACCGAAGGATCTTGATTCCAAACCTTCCAGAACCTTCTCGTATTTCATTCCTGAAGAAGCTGCGAAAGCCATTTTGAGAACAATTCCGAGTTTCGACCCGGAGGCTCAACCACTGGCGTTTGAGGACTTAACTCCCTTTGAAGAGGCGGACAGGAAGTTCCGGCAGGCTGTTTCTGGCGGCGGCCAAGGTTCGATCGCTAACAACTCAAGACCTCGGGGAAATCGGCAGGTGTCTGCCTTGATCAACTGGATCAACCATTCTGCCGGGAGGCAAATTGGGGCAGCTCTGACCGTTCTTTGTTTCGTTATGTTACCGGTGTTAGGTCTGCTCTATTGGCGAGGCCAATTGAAGAAACGGCGCAACTGATGATTCCCCGGGCGAACGAAGAGTGATGAGGACTCATACTCCGACCGCCGACAGGTGCCCCGGATACAAATTGTCCGCCGCGCTTTGGTGACAGCGTTGGATTGGTGTGGATGTCGGCCACCCGGTCCGGCTCTCAGGGATTGGGAGCGGGCGGTGCGGGTTGCTCGCCGGGGCCGTGGCCGGAGTCCACGATGGCGCGGGCCTGTTTCCAGGCGGAGATGAAGGTGCGGCCGGCTTCGGTGGTGTCGTACTGGATGACGAGGTCGTCGAGGTCGGCGACGGCGGCGGCGAGTTCCCGCAGGAGGGTGGAGCGCTGGACGATGCCGGCGCGCGGGGTGGGATCTGCGGCGGTGAAGGTGTCGCAGGCGGAGCGGAGGGTGGCGATGAGGTGGGTGTCGCGGAGTTTCTGGTAGTAGCCGAGTTTGTGGTCCACGCGGGCGAGGCGGGTGAGGTCGCCGGTTTTCTTGAAGTGGCTGGCGAGGGCGCGGGAGGTTTTGTGGCAGGCGGTCTCAAGGGCCTCTTCGGCGGCGTCCTTGGCATCGGCATGGCCGCTGGCGGCGGAGGCGGCGCGGGCGGCGAGTTCGACGGCGCTCCGGTGGCCTGCGGCGAGGGAGGCGAGTTCGTCTGCGAAGGCGAGGGGCGCTTGGTTTTGCCAGACGGCTTGGTTCTCGGTGGCTTGGGCGACGTTGATGCAGGACTTGATGGTGTTGAGGCGGTTGGTGATGAGGTCGTTCATGGCGGGGGTGGGTTGGGTATGTGGGTTTATGGGGTGTTTTGGTTCTAATTCGCTGGTACTGAGTGGATTTTGGGAATCTGAGGGTCAATTTCCAGACATGGGAAGTGGATTTCCGGGGCTGAAGGGACGGTTTCCAGCGGTGATGGGGTGATTTCCGGAGATGCGGCGGGGATTTCCGGAGGTGAAGTGGGGATTTCCAAGGCCGGTGCGGGCGTTTCCGAGGGCGGCGGGTTGGTTTCCGGGAGTGGAGCGGGTTTTCCCGGACGGGTGGGTTTGATTTCCGGCGGGCGCGGGGCGGTTTCCGGGGTGCCGGTTGTGATTTCCGGCGCGTTGAGATGCTCTGCCAGGGTGGAGTTTGGGAGATGCGCTGTGGACGTGGGCGAAACTTTCCATGGATGGCATGGCAGTTAGCAGGACGTTTCTTGCGTCGCAAGAGTGAAGTTGGTTCGTGTCGGCGACTGAGCAAAAGTGGATTTAATTGTCTGAGCAAAAGTGGACAGTTTTTGGAGATCTTCATGGCGGCTTAAAGACGGTATTCCGCGAGGATGTCGGGCCACTGAGGTGCCTGTGGCG
>Ga0315904_10002832_pt1 | contig 26276 bp, 24 predicted proteins | sample LakEriMetagenome_6_FD_203529 | JGI IMG/M metagenome (GOLD analysis project Ga0315904, IMG submission 203529) | Freshwater fungal communities from buoy surface, Lake Erie, Ohio, United States - Buoy 12 MA120 | ecosystem: Environmental > Aquatic > Freshwater > Lake | place: USA: Lake Erie, Ohio...
GCACAATGATGCGAATAGACTCTTTTATCGGCTCAAAACGGGCTTAATGATGGTTTTAAGCTTCAATTTGTATACCCGATAGGTTGTAAAAACACCCTATAATTTACAACGAATACCCGATGAGGTATAAACCTAAAACCCCAGTAAAAACAAGCGAAATGAGCACAACAACAATCGGGACTCAGGAGTGGGTTACCGAAGACCTTAAGGTAACCAAGTTTCACAACGGTGAGGACATCCCGTTGGTGACGGACAATAAGCAGTGGTCGCAACTTACAACAGCGGCCTATTGCATCACTCCAGATGGCAATTACCTCTACAACTGGTACGCGGTTAACGATTCACGAGGACTTGCACCTGAAGGGTTCCATGTCCCCTCAGATGATGAATGGACGGAGTTAACTAAATCCTTGGGCGGTGAGGATATTGCAGGAAAGGAATTAAAATCTACTGATTGGAATGGGACAAATTCCAGCGGCTTCTCGGCATCACCCAAAGGCTTTCGAGATTCCAACTATGGAATCTTCTACAATCTCGGGTTCCTCGGCTACTGGTGGTCTGCGACAGCTTATGATACCCATTACGCTTATAGCCGCGACCTAACCCCCAACTATTCAGATATCTACCGTAACTACTTCAACTTGCAAAGCGGCTTCTCTGTCCGATGCATTAAAACACAAATCAAATGAAACCAGAACTTATGTCCGCTAGCTTCACCTTTGGACAAGAAGGTAACACCGAAGGAACCACGAGTGAGTACGAAGAGATCACCATCGAATATCAGAATCCATTTGATCTTCATCATGGGTTCTTTGTATTACGAACCACTGGCTGGTCTATTGACAACGCAGCAGAACTTGCAGAACTCTTGGATAGGATTATAAAAGTAGACACCAAAGAGAAATGACACCTAAAGAAAAAGCCCAAGATTTAGTTAATCGATACAGAGCTATTCTGATGAATGAGAATACAGATTGTGGAGAGGAAATTCTCTGTACTACAATTGCTAAAAAAATTGCTCTGGATGTTGTTGATGAAATAATTTCTGTTATTGCTCAGGGAGCACTTTTAAGAGTTGTTTATTATGATGAAGTAAAACAAGAGATTGAAAACCTTTAACACCAAAGAGAAATGACACTGGCTGGTGACTATTCCACAGAAGGAAATGCGTTTCCGTCTGTGTTCATAAATAATTGATAATTAAACATCAAACTATCTTAAAACTTATTGTAAATTTACAATCATGAAAGTAATAGTAGAATACAATCTCCCTGAAGACGAACATGACTACGAATGTGCTATTGCAGGTCCAAAAATTAGAGCTGCAATGTCTAGCTTCTTACGACACTTAAGAGACAGAGAGAAGTATAACGATAAACTATCTGAAGATGCTGTTGAAGAGTTAGTTGCATGTAGACAAGCTCTTGGAGAAATACTAGAAGAATACGGCTTATGGGTTTTATTTCAGTGAATTAAATACCCATAGATGACCTCGTAGCTCAGTTGGATAGAGCAACAGCCTTCTAAGCTGTGGGCCGTAGGTTCGAATCCTACCGGGGTTACATGGCCGGATGGTGAAACTGGTATACACGACAGACTTAAAATCTGTTGAACCGAAGGGTTCGTGCGGGTTCGATTCCCGCTCCGGCTACATTAGTTCCTGATCAGAAATCGAAGACATAGATGGGTTAAATCCTTCTATCTAAATCGTAGGTTAGCACAGTTTGTAAGTTCTGGGGGTATTATAAAAACTTACTCTTGCTTCTGTAGCTCAATTGGTAGAGCAACTGATTTGTACTCAGTAGGTTGAGGGTTCGACTCCTTTCAGAAGCTCCATGTGAGGGCAGCAATGTTTTTGTTTATGTTCTTTGAAACCTTTAAAACCAAAGCTAATGTTTAGAAAACTTGGATTATTCTTTTTGTCTATGGCTGGAGACCCAAAACTCTGGATTGTAATAATAAACAAAGAGGCAGTTATTGGGACATTTAATGTCGAAGAAGCTATTGAATTTGCGAATCATTACAATACTCGCAAAGGAAAAGAAGAAGCTAGTGTATCTAAGTTAGAAATCTTATTTACATGAATGCTATCAGTCCGTGGATTTACCTAGGAATCCCAAATCTTATCAGACCCTATGCACTCAAGTATTACATCCCAGATGTTAGTACAATTGACGGAATCGTTAAATGTACAGCACAGGCTTTTGAAGTCGAACCTGAGCAGATATACAGCAAGAATCGAAGATCTAAAGTATCTCTCGCAAGGCACGCAGCTATCAAGATTATCAGAGACAGACTCAAAGTAACATTTGCAGAAATCTCTAAGCATTTAGGAGACAGGCATCATGCTACTATCCTACATAGCTACAAACAAGCCAATGATTTAGAAGCTGCATATCCCCCATTCAAAGCCAAATACGCTAAGGCATTAAAACTTGTCGAAGAAAACATAACAATCATTTACCGTGACACTACTTATAGAGATTTGGGAGACCTCGTTCAAGATTGAATACGAGTTTATCCCTGGGTACAGAGAGACCAACGATTATCCTTCAGAGAATGATCATGTATCTATTCTAGAAGTATATCTAATGGATCCTGTTACAGATAAGATGGTTGAAGTAGACATACTCCCCATCTTAAATGCAAAGTTTAAAGAGATGATTGAGAATGAAATCAAGCTTGAACATGGAAATAAATTTGATGATTGGGAAGATTATAAAGATGACTAATTAATGGATATATTACAGATCAAAGATCAAGAGCAGCGTAATGCCCTAAATAGTTGGGCTAAGGCTGGATTTGTTGGGAGTATCATTGCAGGAACTGGATTTGGGAAATCAAGATGTGGAGTATTAGCTATTGGGAAACTTCTTCAAGAGTCTCAAAGAGCTTTAGTCCTAGTCCCCACTGTACAACTACAGTCTCAGTTTGCTGAGGAGTTTAAGAAATGGGGATTTGAGAATGTTCTAGCTCAAACAACTATTATGTGCTATCAATCTGCACACAAATTAGTTGGGGAGCATTTTGACATCACAGTTTGTGATGAAGTACATCTTGGATTAAGCCCTGTCTATCGTAAGTTCTTTGAGAATAATACATACACTAAATTGCTGTGTATGACTGCTACTATTCCTGAAGAAGATGAGTACAAAGAATATTTATCTAATCTTGCCCCGGTAAGGTATCATATATCATTAGATAAGTGTGTGTCTTTAGGATTGGTGTCTCCTTATACTATTATCTGTATCCCTATTGAATTGCAAGAAGAAGAGCGTAAAGAGTATGTTAAAGCAAATAACATATTCATTCACGCTAAGTATCGTCTTGGACAATTTGATGCATTTGAGAATGCAAAAAGGATAATGGGAGGAGCTCCAGGAGACAAAGCTGCTGCTGCTATGTTCTACAACTCTATCAAATCTAGAAAGAATGTAGTTCAACATGCTCTTAACAAGATAGTTACAGCGCAGTCTTTGTTACAGAAACACCCTGATGATAAGGTCTTAGTATTTTCAGGAACCAATGAGTTCACAGATACTATGGCTGAGCAACTTAACGGAGAGAGCTATCACTCTGCAAAGGGGAAGAAAGAACGAGAAAGAGTCCTTGAGAGATTCAAATCTGGGGAAAACAAGATTCTCTGTTCTACAAAAGCTCTTAACCAAGGTTTCGATGTTCCTGATGCTTCTGTTGGGATTATTGCAGGATTAGATAGTAAAGCCCTCCCTATGATTCAACGAGTGGGGAGGCTTTTGCGTCTTAATAAGTCTAAGACTGGGACTATTTACGTACTGTACGTCAAAGAGTCTCAGGAAGAGAAATGGTTAAGATCATCAATTAGAAATCTTAGTAATATTGTCTGGTTATGACTATAGATATATCTACTGAGGTTCTTAAATCTCTTTGTATATCCCCTGATGAGTACGTATATTTGTACCTGATTTATCTACAGGAGTATGAAGAATTAGAGAGCTTAAATCTGAGTATATCTGAGGATAATCTGCAAACCAAAGGCTTGATTAAACTTGGGGCAGAAGGTCTAAAATCACATGTGGTTAGATACGGGTTTCAGAATTTACAAGAAACCTCTTTTGATCAGATGTGGAGTGACCTTCTGTCCCATTTTCCTATCAAGGTTACTACTCGTAACAATGGAGTCAGAGTTCTCAGATCAAAAGACCCAGAAGCGCAATCAAATCTAAAGGCAAAGAACAGGTATCAGAAAGTTGTTGGGAAAAGCCTAGCAAAACATACTGAGATTATAAAAGGCCTCAAGATAGAACTTGATATTCGCAGAAAGGGTGATCAGATGGAGTTCATGCAAAATCTTGATACGTGGATATATCAACACACATGGGAGAAATATGCAAGTTTAGATGGAGGAGAATCACAACCAAATCAAAGAATCACAAGACGACTTTGATGCATTTACTGGGCTAGTACATATCTCTAAGTCAGTAGATAAGTCTATCTCTTATGTAAAGGATTCTATGAATGGGAAACGTAAAGTTTACCCCACAAAATGGGGAAGACTGAATCGTAATCTCATGGGAGGGCTACAACCAGGAAAGATGTATGTAATTGCAGGTCGTCCTGGGGTTGGGAAATCAGCATTTAGTAATCAGCTGATTTTCGATTTACTAGACAAGAATAAAAATGAGTTGATTGTTTTGTATTGGAGCTTTGAAATGCCAGGAGATCAACAGATTCTTCGTGCAGGTTCAAAAGACACTAAGCTTCAAACATTTGAGTTGATGTCAGTTGAGGGGACATTAGATAATAACAAGTTTGATAATTATGTAAAGGCAGTAGATAAGTATCGTAACTACCCTATCTTCTTCTGTAATATCCCACAGGATATGGATAGAATACGAAAGGTAAATGAGAAAGTATTTCTCAAATACCCAACTAAGACTGTCATTAACTTAATTGACCACACACGACTAGTAATTGGGAGAGAAGATACTGAACTGCAGAAACTAAACACTCTATCAAAAGGATGTATGTGGTTACAAGCGAGAATGCAAACAATAACTGTATTGTTGTCACAGCTTAACCGTAACATCGAACAAGAGTTTCGTGCAAAACAGCAGTATCAGCCTCTATTAACTGATTTATTCGGAGGTGATTCTATCGGGCAAGATGCGCATGTAGTCATGATGCTTCAACGCCCATACGACTTGTATAATATCACTGACAGTTATTGTGGGGAAGATCCTATAGGACTATTGGCTTGCCACATTGAAAAGAATCGTGATGGATTATTAGGTTTGATCCCGTTTCAAACAGATCTATCGACATTTACGATAGAAGAACGCCCAGCTAAATAACAATCAAATACAAAAAACTATGGAACTCCCAACATCTATTGTTCCCGCAGCTAGAAAAAGCCCAAAGAACATAGTTATTTATGGTCCCCCAAAGATTGGGAAGACAACTATCTTATCTAAGCTTGATGGATGTTTAATCATCGATCTCGAAGATGGAAGTGATATGGTTAGTGCCTTAAAAGTAAAAGCAAATTCTCTCAACGAACTTAGTGAGATTGGGAAAGCTATCATGAAAGCGGGTAAACCGTATAAATATGTAGCTATCGATACAATCACACAACTTGAGGTATGGGCTGAATCAGAAGCCAAAGAGTTGTACAGACAAACCCCTATGGGAAAGAACTTTGATTCTGACAACAAGGGCTTATCTGTACTCTCATTACCTCAAGGTGCAGGTTATTTATACTTGAGAATTGCTTACAAGAAGTGGTTGGATCGGTTGAATCAACTTGCTCCTCACATTATTCTCGTTGGACATCTGAAAGACAAGATGATCGAGAAGAAAGGGAAAGAGGTCTCAAGCAAGGATCTTGATTTGACTGGGAAAATCAGAAACATTACATGCGCAAATGCTGATGCAATTGGGTATGTATATCGTGAAAAAGAAGACCTCATGGTCTCCTTCGATTCAAAAGATGATCAAAATGCTGGTTCCCGCTGTGATCACTTAAAAGGTCAATCCGTAGCGTTTGACTGGGACAAAATCTTCATTGACTAAACACTCTTTTAAAACCTTTTGTTATGATTGACGCTCAAATCCAGAATGTTCCGCAAGTTGTGGAGCCTAAGAAGCAAGTAATCACGGTATCTCAAATCCTTTCTGACCTCGAAGCAGGATTGGATCGTAAGTCTATCCGTGAGAAATACAATCTCTCTGTAGAAGAAACAAAGCTTATCTTTCAGCACCCAAAGCTCGCAGGAAAGCGTGTTAAGCGCAGCAAAGCTATCAAGTTTACACTTATTGATGATACTGAACAACAAATTACTGATTCTCAGTCTGATGCTACAGACCCTGAAGATGAGTCTGAAGAAGATACCACTCCTTGGGACTCTTACTCAGTGAACAGCTAAGAAATACTTAGTAGTTGATAATAACTAACAAACTAAAATAAACACATAATAATGGCTATTTCCGCAAATAATTCTGAAGACGAAGTCGTAGGAGGGATTAATCTGTTTTACGGAGTTGCAGCTATGCAAGTAGTTGCTATAAATCCTACTCTTGCAGAGCTTAATGAGCTTGGGGTCAACTCAAAGCGTGATCCCGAATACACGCTTGAACTGAATGAGGAGAAGTATCAGAAATTGAGTTTCTGGGTTAAGCACACTTCCCCTGACATCATCACTCGTGTTGAGATTCTCATGAAAGATACTCCTCGTGCAAGCAAGGATGGATCAAAGTTCATGTGGGTCAACAATCGTGGACAAATCACATGGAGTGACGAAGCTCCGTCTTCAAAGTATGAGTGGTTTAAATCTGAAGGTGAGCGTAAAGCTTACAGCGGAGAGGACACACTGCTGAACTTTGTAAAAGCTTGGGGTAACGTATCTTCTAATGGAGATTGCTACTTTGAGACCATTGACAAAATCGTTCAAGGTGATGTAACTGAGATCAAAAAGCTCGTTGAAGTTCTTAAGGACAACAAAGTCCGTGTTCTTCTCGGAGTAAAAGATGGGAAGTATCAGCAGGTCTACACAAAGCACTTTGGACGTTTAAAGCCGAAGCGTGATGATCTGTTTACAAAAGAGCTCAACTCTGACTATGGAGGATTTAACTCTGCATATCCTGCAGATTTGAGACTCTCTGGGTACTCAGAGAAGGTCATTGCTCCCTCAGAAAGCTTAGCTCCCGCAGTGAGCTCTGAGGACGATTGGTTGTAAGAGTTAAATTATGAGGAGGGGGGTTAGGGGCATACCCTTTCCCCCCTTTCTCATCTCATAATATAGCTATGGGAATACACTATAAAGACAGCAACGTAATACTACACTCTGACTATATACTGAGCTATTTAACTGAGTATGATATTTTTAGGAGATATTGTAGTAATTTTATTAAATTAGGGGCAAAGTTTCGAAGCGAACTTAGAAAAGATAATTCTCCGACTGTTAGCATAGTAGAATGGAACGGAAAATTACTTTATAAGGACTTTGGAAACCTTGAACACACCTTTAATTGCTTTAGCTATGTTGCTTATAAGTATGGAACAGACTTTGTTGGGGCTCTCAATATCGTTTATAGTGATTTTTCTAGTAGCTTTAATGGGAATGATTCTGTCGTGGCTGGTAGATTCAGTCATAGAGTGGGAGGAGAACTATCACGCAAGAAATCAGAAATAAAGGTTAGAGTTAGGAATTGGAATGACTCAGATAAAGATTTCTGGGTCAAATATCATATTTCTAAAAAAATACTGCATAAATTTGATGTCTTTCCCGTAGATTATTACTGGGTAAATGATTCAAGATTCAAAGCAGATACTTTAACCTATGCCTTCAAATTCGAAAATGGATTTAAATTGTATAGACCGTATGATCCTATTCATAAATGGTTTAGCAATGTTGATAGTCAAACTGTACAAGGGTATAGTCAACTTCCTGCAACTGGGGAAAATATATTTATTACAAGTTCCCTCAAGGACGTCATGTGCTTGGATGTGCTTAACATCCCATCCATTGCATTTCAATCAGAGATGCAGATGCCACGACAAGAGGTTTGCAGGGAGATACACGATCGCTACAATACAGTCTTTTTACTCTACGACAACGACTACACGTCGGAAGTAAATCCTGGGCAGTCTATGGCTAAAAAAATTATAGAAAAATATCCTGATTTTATAAATATTTGTATACCTTCACACTTTGAATCAAAAGACATTTCTGATTTAATCAAAAATAAAGGCTTAGAAGTGGGTAAATTATTCTTACAACAACAATGCGAGGCTCATATAAAACCAACATAGAAACTAAAAAACAGATAGATAAGATTCTGTTTAAGACAGTGCAAATGATGGCAAATGTTGGAATGAAAACCTCGTTAGATGTTGGGGATAGAAAAACAGCTAAAAAACTAGAGAAAGAGTGGCTTCAAGAAATAAAAGACTTAGATCCGGAAATGTACGAACTCCTAGTCCCAACCGTGGGAGAGTGAGGAATGCAAAGAAGCTAGAAGTAGATGGAATTAAGTTTAAAAGTCTTCTCGAAGCATTCTGTTATAGTAAACTCAAAGATGCAGGATTAAAATTTGGGTATGAAACTCAAAAGTTTGTCCTCATGGAAGGGTTCTATTATCCCGAAGAGTCATTCGAAGACAATGGGAAAACAGGATTCAATGATAAGCAGCCTTATAAAGTCAGAGATATTACATACACCCCAGACTTTGTCGATCCCAATGGGAGGTGGGTAATCGAATGTAAGGGGTACGCTAATGAACGATTCCCTATGAAGTGGAAGATGTTCAAAGAGCTACTAGTAAGAGACGGAAACCCTCCCAAACTATATGTCCCAAGGAATCAAAATCAGGTTCTAAAGACTATAGAGCTTATTCAAGCAATAAAGACCTCAACGTAAGTTGGGGTTTTTTGTTTTATACACCTAGCAATCTATCCAATGAGCATAAAGACTATTGGGAGCAACGTAACTTCTAACTCAAAGGGGTTAGAAAAGCGAATAAATAAAGGGGCAGAAAGATTAGTATTTGACATCTTACAATCTTCACAGTACTCTACCCCTATATCCTCTAGTGTCAGGGAGCTAACTACAAATGCTCTAGATTCACAGAGAGAAAAAGAGATGGCTATTGAGATTCTAACAGGGAATAAATCAATAGAGGATTACTATATTAAACGAGATGGGGAGCAATATCAGGACTCTAACTTTGACCCATCGTACTACAATCTAGAGTATTTAGACAACACTCAATCTGATGTAATTCTCAAATACCATGAGAATGAAGGAGTTGGGTTCTGTGATGAGTTTATAGTCGAAGACTATGGAGTTGGGATTGGGGGTAAGCGTCTTATTGGGATGTCTGAGCTTGGATATTCTACAAAGAGAAATACCTCTGAGAACTTTGGAGCATTCGGACTAGGAAGCAAAGTTGCTTTATCTACAGGAGTAGACTTCTATGTAGTAGAAAGTGCATATAATGGGAAGTATGTAAAGTTTCAATGCTTTGCATACAAGACTGTATTCACTATCTCTAAATGGGAGGCAGATGGGGAGATGAATCTTGAAGGGAATACGATTTACTACAAAAACTACTTAGGGAATAATTTCACTAGAGTATCTTTTGGGGTAAAAAGACATAATAGATCTGCATTTCAAGATGCAGTTTCTGATCAACTAACTTATGTGCAAGGAGTTAAGTTCTTTATTAGACGAGAGAATAATACATCTTATTTTGAAGCTGACTTCTATAAAGAGCCTATCTATAACTCTAAGAATATCTTAGTATCTGAAGGGACTTACTATGGGAGACCTCATATCGTGATTGTAAAATCCGAAGATTCCTCAACAGGAATTAATTATGGGCATGTACAGTTTAGAGAGCTTGAGATGGAACAACTGTTTGGGGCTGTTGGGTTAAAATGCCCAATGCGTCAAGCATATATAGATGAGAGTAACAACGAAGTTGTAATTCAAGAAGGTGTTGAAGTAACCCCCAGCCGTGAGAAAGTCATTTGGAATGACAACACAAAGAGATTCGTTGAGAATGTCATAGACAAAGCTCATATTGAGATCTCAGAGTTAGTTAATTCAGAGCTGGGGAATGAGACAGACATCTTAGAATGGTTAAAGAAGTGCTCTGTAACTATAAATTCTGGGAATAGAGTTGAAGAGATAACTGAAGAAACCACATCTATTGCACTCTTAGGAAAGCTATCTAGATTCTTGAATGTAGATAAGATCAAACCTAAATTCTTTCTAGATAAATCTATTGAGTATAAAGGAACCTCTAATCTACTCCCCTATTATACTATCACAAAGGTGTTTATACCCTTTGGGTTAAGTACAATTAAAGTAAGTGATGTATATTATTGGAATCACATAAATCTAGATAACTTATACTTTCTCCCATCTAACAGAAATATTACCAAAGATTGGTATTTGCTAAATGAGATTAAAACTGGGGAGAAAGCTATCTATATCTTAAGAGAGAATACTTCTAAGCTGAATGGGGTTAATCCATTCATGCTATTAAATGAAACATTCATAGCAACAAGAGCATTAGAAGATAAGATTCTAAACTACATCAAGCTATCTAAGTACTACAAATCTTACGAAGATGTAGTAGTCCCCAGTGACTTTAAACTCCCAACCGGAGCTACAGCATCTTTCGTAAATATCCTTACTCCTGAGCAAATGCGGGAGATGAATGGGGAGATTGTAGCATTCACATTACGAGAAGATCAAAGTAGGTATAGCAAAGAACTAGTCTTTGATAAGATTCAGCCTATTCAAAAGGATTTCCTTACTTCTTCTACTCCTACATATTATGGATTACGAGATGACAAGGAGGAACTTTATGTTGCATATAAAATGCTTGAGAACATAAATCCTGTCTATTCTTCTTCTAGAACCTATGGGTATATTCGAGCATTTTATTGGGATAAACCTCCTGTAAGGTTGGAGAAATCTGATGGTTTAAAGCTAATAGAGCGAAGTTCGATAAAACATAAAGCTCAGATTATAAAGATCAGTGAAAAAACAGAGAATATTGTACATGCAAACTCCAACATAAAGCACGTATCTAACTTATTCTGGGAAGACAATGGAGATGGGACTATGGTCCTTCACCCTTTACTAAAGTTTTACTTTACAAGAGAATACTCTTCTATGGTAAGAGACTGGGTATCAGTTTATATCTCCAAGATTATCCCAGAATTTACAGATATATGCTTTGTGATTACTAGTTTGTTTGAACAAAGCCCACAATTTAGCTACGATGAAGTGCGGAACTCTGTCTTATTGGATAATCTAACTAAGTTTGCAAAGAGGAAATACTTCTTGGATAAATCTCTCCCGGACTATAAAGAACAATTGCAAGGGATATGTGAGGAGATATTCAAATTGGATATAAAAGACATTGACATTTTCTACGATGATATACTGGAAATCAGTACCTTTGTATGTAATTTCGCAGAAGGGATTAACTCTTTCGTAGGAAAATTGCATGTAAATAATGACATCAGTTCCGCATTTCTCACTGAGCTAGAATCATATCTAAAGATGAGGGGTAAATTAGATATGGAAATCCCAAGTTGTCTCCCCTCAGCAGTCGCTATTATTCACGAAAACCTAATCCCTCAATATAAAGACAATGATTGACATCAATGTTATTGACAACTGCATCTCTGGCTCTGTAGGGGAAACTCCCTTTATGGTAGAGTATGATGCAAATGTCTATCAGGAACTCAGCTACATTGCTGACCTAGCTAACAATGCTAACACAAAAGAAGAGTATCAGATTCACACTGATAAGTTCTTCTCAGTGATTAACAGAGTGAAGGATTATGCAAAAATTGCAGAAACCAAATGCCCTTACATTAAAGTAAACAATGTAACTGGGCAATTCTTTCTCACCTATGAGGGAGAGGTATCTAAAATTCCAATGCCTACAGAGCTTGTAGATCGTATCTACAACTCTATGGATAGCGGAGCAGATTTCATGCCCTTGGTGAAGCTGTGGATGCGTTGGTTGCGTAATCCAGTACTGAAAGCAAAGATGGAGAATGGGACAGGGAAAGAATTCTCTGATAGATTCTTCAACTTTGTAAACATGAAGTATGTGCACCCCGAGTTGTTGACTGACCTTATGGATAATCATGGTCTGAGTTTAGATGCAGCTAGAAAGCGAGCTACTATCTATCAGATCAAGATTACAAAAGAGGGTCTCTTAAATGGGTACAAGGTTTCTAGAGAGATCATGCATATGTTTGATCCTGAATCAGGAGAATCTATACCCCGCTATAAGAGAACCTTTGATGTAAATACAGGGCAAATTGCTTCTGAAGGTTTACCTGAGTTTGTAGAAGATAGAATCTTTGAGCCTGCTGTAATGGGTTCAAGTGGAGATCCTTTTACTTGCGAAGGAGTCAATGGATTCTCTGACCCAGGTCATTTTATCAAAGTAGGTTGTTTACACTCCCTAAAGTCTTGGGATAAAGTAAACACAGATGATCACCGTTCTTGTGTCCCAGGTTTACATATCGGGGGATTGTATTATATCTCTGGATATGGTGGGGAAATCCACAACATATTCGTAGATCCAATGCACGTTGGGGCTGTTCCTGACGACGAGACAGGAGCTATTCGTTGTTTGCAGTACTTTGTACATTCAAGTCTTGCCGGAGTCAATGGAAGCATCTATCACTCTTCTACCTATGCTGCTATGACAGACCTAGAGTGGGAAGAAATGAGAAAGGATGTAGTCATTGAGCTCAACAATCATTTAGGGAATGCTCTTACTTCTAGACTGTCTGATTACAAAGGCGAACTAGAAGATGATGAGTATGGTGATTATGAAGATGGGAGTTATGATGATATGGATAACTAAATCGCTGTGATACCCTAATAAAGTAAGTCACAGTGATAGAGCAAGGAAAACTAGACAATGTTTGTCTTATAGATGGAGATTCCTTGTTGTACTATGAAATGGATAAAAGCTCTCTTGAGGAGGCCTGCGAAGGTCTCTCCAAGAGGCTTTCCCATATATTAGAACAATGCGATACCAATAGGTATGTAGGGTTTCTAACAGAAGGGAGATGTTTCAGGTACAACGTGGATTATCAGTATAAAGCCAAACGTAAAAGAAGGGGAGACCGTCCCATTATTTTCCCTTCTATGGTTGAATATCTAAAGCAGGAGTGGGGATTTACAGCCTTTGATGGGTTAGAAGCTGATGATCTAGTCAGCTATTATTCTAACTCCTTGGTAGAGTATAAACTCGCAACCCCAGTTATATGTTCCCCTGATAAAGATGTTCTATATCAATGTGCAGGGACGCACTACAATTATCGCACTACTCAGTTTATTGAAACTACTGAAGATCAAGCTACTAGTTTTCTTTGGAAACAAGTATTGATGGGAGATAGTACAGACAACATACCTGGACTTCCAGGAGTTGGGGAGAAGACTGCAGACAATTGGTTAAAAGGACGCACTAAAGACTTTGAAGTCTTTGCACTCAAACAATATGTAGACAAGTTTGGGTCAATAGAAGGAGTGCGTAAATTCTATCAATCATTTGCTCTTGTAAAACTCTTAAAGACCGATGCAGATATTGAATGGTTCTTTAAGATAAACTTTCTCCCAAAGTCCCCAGAAATACGAGAACGTAAGTTTAGTTCTGAAGATGTATCTTCACAGACAAATCTTTGGGACTAATGAAAGATTTATTTCACGTATCCATAGTTGTTGTGAACGCTAGAATGGCACGAGTCGTTGGAACTGTGTCTATGTTCATGCAAAATCGTAATGATGCAGATATTGTATCATTAGAATATAATGACTATAAAATTACAGTAGGGGATACAGTGAGAGCTGGAAAAATACCATACAAAGTAAACTATATCAAACCAGTAATAACTCAACAAGGATTAATAGGGTATGATATAATAGTTTGTAATGTAAACAATACTAGCATATTTGCCTTTCCGTTTATTGGGGGTAATCGTAGACTAATGCTTTGGGATAATCTGTTCATGAATGCATTTATTGCAGTTCCTGATCATCCTAAGTGCATTGCATTATTGTATAGATTTTCTGGGAGTATCTTATTTACAAAGTTTGAATCTGCATTATGCTCATTCAGAGCCTTTGAACATAGATATGATCCAGATCCCTATCATGTATTGTTTGTCTTCAATGTCCCTCAAGAAGCAGAAGCATCCTATGAGCACTTTATAAATGGGAGATATTCGCAGATTGATGATTTGTGGAAACTAAAGATTCTAGACTTTCATGGTTTTGACATGGATGGGCATACTGGGCAGATACTGTTCAGAGACTCTCGTCTTCGTGAAAAGATTGAAAACAAGCTAGATATTACTTTGGGAGAAGAAACAGAACTTCATAGCATTATCGACCGCTCTGTAGAGGAATTAGATTTTAGCTTTTATGCCCCAAGCGCAAAAGCTGCTATAGATAAGATGTAATGACCGAGAGACTTAGAAATCAACTAGGAGATTGGGGGGACGTATTGTCCCCCTTTATCTCCAACCCTTCTTTTGATCATGTACGAACTCAATTACGAGTAGAGAAATCCAAAACTATCGTATACCCCTCTGATGATAAGATATTTAAAGCTTTTGAGCTCTGTCAATTTAAAGATCTCAAAGTTGTAATCCTTGGACAGGATCCATATCACAGAGGTGAAGCTATAGGAGTATGTTTTGGGATTGATAAAGAGAAGTCAAAGATACCCCCAAGTCTTAGAGTCATTGTAAAAGAACTGCAATCTCAATACCCAGACATAGACATATCTAAGTTTGATTATTCTTTGTATTCATGGGCTCAACAAGGAGTGCTTCTCTTAAATACATACTTAACAGTTTCTAAGAACTCTCCAGGTTCCCACCAAAATATGTGGGCATGGTGGACAGCAGATGTCCTCAAAGAAATCTGTTTAAGGAAATGTGATGATGTGATATTCATCCTTTGGGGGAAACACGCTCAGAGCTTTAGCTACCTTATTCCTACCTGTAATATCCTAAAGAGTGCTCACCCAGCTGCAGAAGCATATGGGGGAGGAGGATTCTTTGGGAATAATCACTTTCTAGAAGTAAATAAATTACTCTCTAGCAAATCTATCCCTGAAATAAATTGGGGATTACATAGTAACTTGTCCAATCTTTAATCAAACACAAATAACTATGAGCGACGGAATTTGGTTTCAGCAACATACTGGTCCTGAGGAGTTTACATACTCCACTCGTAAAAACTACAATGACCCCACAGTGCAACAAGTAAGGCAGATTGCAGATGAAATAGTAGAGATGCTTAATGACAAGAACTCTGCTTATGGAAACTCTGCTCTCAATCCTCTGAGATTATTCTCTACTTCTAGTGCTCTTGAGGGACTATGTGTACGTATTGACGACAAGATCAGTAGAATAGCTAACTCTGGGATTACAGATAAGACTGAAGATTCTGTAAAAGATCTTATAGGGTATCTGTTATTATTGCAGGTTGCTTTAAGTAAGAGCCGTAGATAAAAAAGAAAGGGGGACTTCGGTCCCCCTTTTACTTTACTTCTCGTAGAATTTAGCTAGATTCTCTGGATTGTTTGTTTTAGACACCCCTGAGAATCCAGGTAGTATATCAGTTAGCTCTTTCACTACTTTCAAATCTCCTTTCTCATAAGGGCCTGACTTTCTTTGGTAATATATCTCTTTTTCATCTACAGGCCACCCAAGATTATACATACCTAAGTTTTTAGCTGATACTGCAAGTTCCCAAGCATTTTTAACTGGGCGAATAGTAGCTGTAGGAGATTCAGCAAGTCTTATAAACTCTTCAATATTCCTAAAGGCTACAAGTTCACTACGCAGTCTCAAAGCTTGGTAGACAGTGAATGATGCCCAGTATGGGTTCTTCTCATCATCATCGTCGAACATACCTTTTATAGTGTTTGCAAGCATCAAGGCTATAGTAGAAACAGCCATTTCTACCCCTGCTCGAATCAGATTCTTTTTCTCTGATTCTGATAAATCCCCAAATGTCTTTTTAAGATCTCTAGTTTGAATGAGATTAGACATTGCATTTATCATGGTATTATAATACCCATTTGTAAGCTCCCCGCTCTCTACATCTATGTGAGCCCCATCCCCAAATCCAAATCTTCTTCTCAAACCGGGGACAAAATAACTTCTAAAAAGAAGTAACAACCTAGCTCCAGCACGTCTCTGTGCAGCTACTACGTCTACACTTCCACGTAACTGGTTGAGTGTCTTAGACATAGACGATACTCTTAAAGAGAACTTAGCTAAATTGAAATTAGCTACCCGTGGGTCAATGATCCACCTGCCCTTAGAATCTTGTATAAATACATCGTACAAGTTGGCATCACTCCCATCTTCATTCTTTATCACATTCCCATCCTTGTCTTTCAGCTGCCCCTCCATTTCAAAGGCCATAGCTAGGACCTTTTGACCCATCAACTGTATATCTGCAGCCTTCTGAGCAAATGTTAAAGTTGATACACTTGCTGCTTTTTTAGCTGCACTCCCTGTTAAGTTATTAAAAGCTTGAGACCCTTCTTGTAAAGCATTAGTTAATTCCATAAATGCCCCAATCTTATTCCCTTTAGTTAATTTTCCCGATGCAGTTTCAGCAAGATTACCTCCTAAAGTTCCCATGTGCATCTTAGCTTTCCCAAGATTCTTAGCTGTAAAGTATCCCCCAGATATCCCCTCTTGTATTGACACAGTATTATCCATCAACCACTGGTTAGCTGCCTGCGGAATGTTCAATCCAAGTGCTGTAATAGCTGTTAAACTACTTATAGATGCAGATAGTTTTTCTGGGGACATCCCAAGAAATGTAGCAGAAGCATCAGATGCAGATTGTCTGTCATAGAACACACTCTCCAGCCACTCATTTACTTTTTTAAGATCGTTAGAGTCTCCTCCTTGTGGGGATCTAGCATATAACTTATGCAATCCATACTTAGATAGAATGCTATTAGTCTGCAGATCTCCATTGGGAAGTAAGTTAACCTCCATACGGTTTTCTAATGCAGATCTCATAACATTAACTACCCCATGTAATTCAGATTTACTTCTAAACCTGTTAGCCATATCATCAAACTTAATGATACTAGATGTAATGTCTCTAGATATCAAAGCTTGATCTAATGTCCCTACAAAGTGCATAGGGATTGCTCTGAGTCTTTCTTTGTTCTTTCCCAGTAATTCCCCAAACTCTGTATCTGTCTCTTGATGCAAGAAGTTATTTTGAAAGAATCCTTTTACTGATTTGGATACTCCATCTTCAAGGAACTCATCTTGAGCAGATTTACGAATAGATGGAGCTACATATGAGAAGTCATCCCAAGTATTCTTAAACTGTGGAGTACCCCCAATCTTCTTTAATTGAGCTGTTTTGTATTTATCAAGAAGTATATCGTAGTATTCTCTAGCCTCTGCAGGCATCTGAGCATACTTAGGATTTAAGTAGATATCATTAGGAACTGCCAGACTGCCCTTAAAGACACCTCCAGAGAATACACGTTCAATCTCATACTGCAGCCCATTGATTGCTGCCCATATCTGGGCTTTTTCAGTCTCAGGAACTGCCTGAGTAAGAACATCAAATTCTAAGGCTTCTTTCTTTCTAATTAAAGCATCAAGCTGACTTTGAGCACCTTCAACTGGGATGGTATTCTGTCCCCACCAAGAGTTAACTTCTTCTAAATAGCTTTTCCCATCTGAAGTTTTAAAGTACGCATCTAGATCTTTCCCCTTTACTCCTTCAGGATAGTTGTTTCTAGCTCTAGCTTCTGCGTAGAATTTATCTTTAGCAGCATAGAACTTGCTTACATCGTACTGCTGTACAAATGATAGCACTTCTGTAGATGAATACTTTCCAGTCTCATCATCTCTCCTATATATGGTTATAGTCTCTAAGATATCTTCATAGAGCTTAGCAGGATTATCTTCCCCAACCCCTTTCCAATTCACAAACTTTCTGTATGGATCTGCAAGATCATACTTTGTATTTATAGTATCCTGATATGCCCCAAACAGTTTAGTCTTTACAGCATTAGCAAATAGCTGTATTGATGTGCTTCTGCTATAAACAACGGGATCTAACCATAAAGAGAACCAGCTAGCATCTGTATGAGATGCTCTCATTTCAGCTAAGATAGCCTCTCTCCCTATTTTCTTCTCTTCTAACTGCTTGATATTCAGAGCTAATACTGCATCTCTCCCAGCAGCTCTAGCCTTTAAGTATCTAACGTCAAACCTATTGATATCGACTACTACTCCAGCTGTTTTAATTCTCTCAATCTTAGCATCTAGTTGCTTATTGATATCCATAGGAGCATACTCAAGGAGATAGTCCACATGTATAGGGAGTACAGCGTCTAAAAATCTGCTATCAATCTCTTTCATGCGTCTCTCAGACTCTCTGACGTAGTAGAGAATATCTTCCCCAGCAGCAATCTCATCAGACATATTAGAGTTGAGAATAGACTCTACTTGGTACCCTAAAAGAGTGACAATAGACTTGCTGCTACTCCCAGAATAAAAAGAGTCAATAGTTTGCTTAAGATCAGATATCTTTCTAAGAACTCTTTCTCTCTCAACATTACTTACTTTACCCTTCGCATTAAGAGCTTCGTACTTCTCCTCTAATACTTTTAACTGTGCCTGTCCTTTAACAGACATATCGTGCAGATAATGCACAAAGTCATAGTAAGAATTTATAGATTCACTCTTCTTTTTAATTCTGCTAAGCATAGCACGTATCCTATTCTGCTGTGCTTTATTCTGATCTGATGGAGGCTCTTCTTTAAGCTTACGAAGATTCTTTTCAAGATTCTCTATAATCAATCCTGTCAACTCCTCTCCTTGCTGTCTAGTTTTTTCTACTTCTTTGGCTAATTTCCCAGATCCCTCCATAGCAGCAAATTCCTCTATAACATCTCCTAAGATATCAGAATCTTCTACGACTTTATTTGAAGTTGTAGAGAATTCATACATATCAGGAATAGCCTTATTAATATTTTTTAAGACATTGTAATCAACTATCAATTTGATACTTGATCCCACTCTATCAGTTTTTAGAAGAAGATCATCCGCCCCAAATGCTTGTGCTGCTACTGAGTTTACAGAGTCAATCTGCTTAAGAGCTTGTCGCTGAGAACGTCTAGGATTAATGTACATATGAGATGCACCCTCTACTCGTATCCCCAACCCATCTTGTAAGATAATCTCCTCAATAGACTCTAGCATTCTAGATCCTATCGGAGTATCCTCAACATATTGAAATACGTTTGTAACAAATTCATCACCCACTCCATTGACAGTATATACACAAGCCATGTTATTTACTTTTTATTGTAAAGATATTAATTAAAATCTGCAATTGACTCCATATTTGTTCAATCCGTCATTGTCAGAGGAGTATATCTTAGAGATAGCAGACTGCTCTAAATAGCTTTTAAATTGATTATATAATTCTCCAGAAAATTTCTGCATACCCTCCCTCCCAGTTACTATTGTCCCCCCATTTCCAGGGATATTCATCTCTACAAGTCTATTCTTAATCCCTTTAGGAGTTACTTTAATATAGTAAGAATTATTATTATCTCCCCCAATTCTTACATAGAGTTCTGTAGCATCCATAGTTCCTTTTCTATTTTTAGGAACTTTCTTATATTTTTTATAGAACATTGCAGTTTCTGTAACTACTGAAGGAATAGAATATATTTTATATTCAGTTCCTTCATATACTTTTGTGTTTTTTGTTAATTTTAATCTAGATTCTTTCTGAATAAGTCCAAAACTCAACCCAAAGTTTCTAACAAATTCTACAACAAATTCTGGGTCTGTAAACTTGTTAATATCATTTCTAGAATTATTGATAGAGTCTCTAAACTCATCTAATATTCCAAGTGCTTCAAACATTTCTGGGCGAATAAACTTGTAGAAAGAACTCTTACTTGGGAGGAAAGCACTAGATATAAGTGCATACTGCATCAAAGAGTATCCAAGTTCTGCAATTTCAAGATTCTGCTTTTCTCTTTCAACTTTATCTTGGAGTGGGGAAGTATATCTCCCAGGATTTGAGATTAATAGCATAAATCCTTCAGAGATTCTATTACTTAAATCAGCATCTACTCGCCCTTTAGGTTTGAACTCTAACTTAACAATTCTACTTTCTGGGCTTTTGGTGGATGTATTATCTAAAGAATCAATAAGTGCGTTTCCTGAAAGTGCAGGGTATTTCTTAATAGCATCATTCAATTGCCCTAATATACTCCTACTCCATATCTTATTGTCAACCAATTTTTTAGGATCATTCCCAGTAAATTGTCCTTCGGGATTTTTACTCAAAAACAGTTCATTGAACTTAGTCCCAGGAGCTGACATAAGAGAGTACAGCAATGCTCTATTGATTGCTCTATGCTGAGATGCAGTTAAATCCTCAAGCATAAGAATATTCTTCAAGTATTCTTTGAACATGAGAACAGAGTCTGATGGTCCAAAGAATAGAGGCTTAGCAGCATTGAATACTACATTGAAGTATTCTTGGAATGCCTGTGTTGGGAGGAATGCATCTCCTTCTAAGAACTGCTGTAAGTCTTCTGCACTAACTAAAGGATTAGATTGTGCTTTAATTACATTAATTGTATCTGCAATTACTTGCATTTCTCCTAAGTCATTTACAGCATCTAATGTATCTGGAGATAAAGATTTATAAATTTTACGTAATTCTTTCCCAGAATAATAAGATATGATAAAGTTCCTAAACAAACTCTTTGCTAACTCACTGGTTGTATCTTGATTAGCAATGACAGTTTCAAGGTCTTCTTGACTCATAGGATCCATAGGTCCATTGACTCTATCATTAGCATTTTGAAGCAAATCGCGATGTAGTCCTAATTCTTTTATCATATCTTTAAATACTTGATAAGGACCCTCTGCACTGGTATTTACTCTTCTTGTAAATTCCTTAACTAAAGGCTGCATTCTAAATGCAATAACCCCAGCTTCAGGAACTCCAACTGATCCTAAGTGAATAGTGGCATTAGCTGTTAAACCTGTATCATTTGTTCTTTCTTGTAATGGGTTTTCTTGTCCCCCAACGTCAAGTGAAGCAGATCCGTGAGAAGTAAATACTTTATTCACTCGTTCTCCAGTAACAGCAGATCTATTTCGGACAGTGTCTAGTTCAAATCGCACTCCATCCTGCACCCAAGTAACCTTAGCACTTTGATTTAATCGTAATCCTTTTGTCCCATCTCCAAGATTTCCATGCACTGCAACTGAGAATCCAGAGTCAGCATTTGCATACTGCCCAACAAGACCTGCAGCTGTCATGAACTTATTGTACATCTTAATATCTAAGAGAGGATCATCAAAGGCATTAGAGCCAAGATCTGCATTCTCCATAATATTTAATCTATCAGCAATTTCCTTATACTCTTTAGATTCTACCCCAGACAGTACCTCTTCTAAGTGCTCAAGGTTCTGAGATACAGCTACCTGTGTGTAAAATAACAAGTTATTAAGCTGCGCTTCATCTAAGCTTTCGTAATATTCTAAAGGCTGATTTGCAAGATCGGTTATATTAATGTTGGGGAAAGCTATATTCCCATCAGCATCTATATCTTGCATAATAACATAGAGTTTATCCCAGTCAAAGTCGGAACCTGTTACTACTGTGAAGTTTGCAGGAACAATAATGCTCTTCTTATATGATTTTGGGAGAGCAATAGCTGGACGAAGAACAAGAGTTGATGCCAGAGATTGGTGTGGGATACGATATCCTAAAAGAACAAGCTTTTCTTGTATTGCAGGATCTGATAAATCAAGATCTTCCCCAATTTTAATCCCAAGCTTTTCTAATACATCCTCAGATAAAGCAACTTCTACATACAATTTATCCTCAGAAGCTGCATCAATAAACTGTAATTCTCGTAATTCTCCATTGATATGGAACTTACCCATAGCCCCAGCCTGAACAAGCTCAACCCCAGGAACCATAATCTTGGCTACTCTAGATCTAAACAGTCCTAAGAACTGCGCTGTAAGATCTCTCTCAGTAGTTGGGAATGACACAGGAAGTCTAAAGTCATATTCGTTATTTACTTTAACGATAGCTAATTGATCTTCAAGTACAATATCAAGTTGCCCACTATTCCTCTTAGATTCAATAGTTAACTCTTTAATCTTAGAGAGCATCTTAAGCTTAGCTGTTTGTCTTTCAGCTTCAGTAGTAGCATTGATATAATCCCTAAATCCTACTTCTTCAATAGTATCCTTAAGAGTCTTGGTTACTTTAGCCTTGAATGCTCGACCATAGATATCAAAAAGTTGCTGCCCAGAAATATCTGTCCCACGGAATTTATATGTTCCTTGACGATTGATATTAGCCACAGCATGCTTTCTAATCTGTCTATTAAATCTAACCTGAGACTTTTCTTTTGTAGACATAACCTGAGGTTCTACAAACGATCGTCCATACTGTATAGTAGGCTCTATTCCTTGGAAGTAATTACTTTCTCCTCTTTCTTCTTTAGATCTATCAATCGTAAATACTTTTCTCTTGATTCCCTTCTTTGCTGATATAGCATTGAAAAGATGTATAGGTTCCCCATTTGTATATGCCCCATTCATTGCTCTATACATATCCTCCATTATCGGAGATGTAGCAGCAACTTCTTTAGTGAGAACAAAGAATGCGTTCTTATCTAATTCAGATGCATATATCTTTTGACCTGCAACTTCTACAATCCCTGTATGATCGTAGAATAATTTGAATTGAGGAGTAAACTCAAACTCCCACTTTCCTCCTTCTCTGTATCTCTGATACATTTCCTCATTCTCTGCAGTCCATGTAGATGGCCCAAACCCACCTTGTATCAAAGCTCTAAACATCTCAGGGCTAATAATAGCCAAAGCGTCAGTACCCTTAGCTACATTTGATCTAAAATTATTTGATATCGCTGATGCTCTCTCTTGAGACACACCTTGTTTTATGAGCTGGTCTTTATATACATTTGCAAGTTTCTCTGTAACTTCTCCTTCTGTTCCTAAGTCATTAAATGATGCTTGACCAAATGTTTCAAACATCCCAAAGTCAGGATTAAGAGGATCAGAACCTTTAATAAATGCTCTAGATCCTGGAGTATTTAATAGTCCCCATCTCTTATATAAGTCCTCAATACTTTTAAAGTATGCGTGACTACCTCTAAATAAGCTAGTTAACTCAATTCTAGATACAATTGTATTAAATACAAAAGAATCTATGAAAGCATTAAAATCTCCTCTGTATCCTCTTTTAAGTCCTTCAGAATCTATATATGTCTCATTAAGATTAAGAGACTCTAATTTCTGCATCATTGCAGCACTGTGAGCTGGGAGAGTTTCATTTAGATATTTCTCAACCATCTGATCAATTGCATTCCATTGAGAATCATATGTTGAAACTCTTCCGGCTTCTAACATACCTAATATAAAACCAGAAAGATTAGTCCCATTAATTGTAACATCTCCTGTTCCAGAGAGTCTCATTTGTTTTATTCTATCTATATTATCGTGATATTCTTTAAATCCTCCTTGTGGAGATTCTTTAGAATCCTCATTAATTTTAGAATCTCTATTAATTCGTACAAGATCTTGTACAATAATAGCCTCAATGATTTTCCTCTTGCTCATCCCAGTATCCTTAAAGATCTCTGTGAGTTTGCTCTTATTACTAAAATCGTCAAACTTGGGAAGAGTTACATATGTTAAATTCTCTCTAGATTCCTGAGTAGGAACTTGCACTCTCATAGTACTTGTCCCATCCATCAGGAATAGATCTAAAGCAGTCTTAAGTAGACCTCTTTCTTTCAGATCTTTATATTCTTTTGCATCTGAAGCTTCATCCTCTTCTCCTCTAACAGCACTAAATTGTTGAGTTTGAATATTGAAATACCCAAACTCAGCACTTTCAAGAATCCCAAACAGTAGAGATCTATGTTCAAGAGAAGGATTAAGAGAAGCATCTTGCTCCATGTCAAGATATGTCTGAGATCTAGTCTCAGAGTTCATGTCATTGATTCTATCCGTAAGAGGGGTAGGTTTGTTAACTGGGTATACTGGTTTCCCTTTCCCGTTAAGAACAGAATCTACTGTATCAGATGTATATAAGTCAGCAAAAACATTTGCTAAGTAGTTAATCTGATTGATACGTCCCATAGAATAATCAGATTTCATATCCTTTTTAGGGGCTACAAATTCAGATATTCTACCTCCAGAGAGTTTAGTTTCAAATATGTCTTGTAAGATTCCTTTGATATCTCCTTTATCTAATACTCTAGCTAAAAATTGTTGAGCTTCAGGCCCTTTAGATAAAATGTATTCCTCTATAATCTGTTGATTCTCTTCTTTACTATTCCCAATATTCATCCCAAGCTCCCACATAATCCGCCCCAACGCTTGAGTCTTTGCAGTTAAATTAGTTCCCTGCAGTATAGAGAAGTCTCTTTTTATATCTTCAGTTTTAGAAATTGGATTTCTAAGATTATATATATTATTTCCCTCCTCATCTTTAGTTACTGTATATACTGTAGGATTATTTTTAAACTGCTGTTCAGACTGTATATTCTGCAACCATGCAGATCTTAACTTAGATATAGAGTCTTCTTTGTTAATCCCAATAACAGTTGTAGATTTCCCTAAAGCTTTTTCTGCCTTCCCATCCTTCACTACAACATCTCCCTCTGCATCTACAACATCTTCCTGTGCATAAGATTCTTCAATAATAATTAGCTTGGTTTCATCAAGTCTAAATGTCTTAAAGAACTGAGCTTTTTGTGCAGTTGAGAAACGAGATAGTGCTTCAACAACTGGGAGTAACTCTGCATCATACTTAGAAGCTGCGGTAAGAGCTTCTTGCATTTGCTCAAATGATGTTACGTTTTTTACTTTACTCTTTATCTTCCCCATTAATCTAGTAACAGGGATAGTAGTTTTAAATCCATACATGTTAGGGTATGGAGATATAATATCTTGTAGAAGTCTTTTTACTTCTTGAGAGACAGTGGTAGCTGGATCTACTTGCAGCGTTGCTATAGAGTAGTTCTTCTCAGCCATAACAACATCATCCTCTACATCCGCTTCTGATGGCTCTTCTTCCTCATCAGGATTTTGATCTTGCTCAGCATCTGTAAGTTCAAGATCTTCTTTAACGATTTGCTCAGGAGTGTATGCCTTCCCAATATTATATCCATAGGCTTTAATAGCATCAATTAAAGATGATCTAAAACCTTTTCTAATTGTTTCAGTTTCTGGATTGTCTTGATCTATAAGAACATCATTCCAGTTCTCGATAATACTATCTAGAGCTGTATATGTAATATCTAACTCTTCTTCAGAAAGAGTCGATACATTTATATTTAAAAGAGGGTTGACATACTCTTGAGATGTTTCTGAATCATACTCTGAAATATAATCTCTGAGTTCGATAATTGCATCATAGATTAATCCCCCAGGTTGATCTGTTTTCCCAAGAAGTTCTTTTGCCCGTATAAGCATACCTTGTTTGTTGTCGGTATGCCCACCCATCCCAGACACAAAAGCCGTAGACAGTACATCTACAGCTTGTGTAAATCCTTTCTCGCTCCCAAAGTCATTTCTAATAGCAGAACTATCAGCTTTTAATATAACACCTTGCTCATAATATAATTGAGGAACTACTCCATCTACATTATATCTAGCATAAATAGCTGCTGCTCTTACTTCTCCGTGAAGATCTACAAGCTTTTGATAATCTGAATCTGAAAGGTTGGGGCAAAAAAGTCTCATTTGCAATTTTTATCTTGTTGTTCTTTAATCCACAAATCTACAATATCAGTCGGAAACGGAGAGGTCATAGTTTCAATAAAGTCATTTAATTCTATTTCCATTTTCTGAGCCGCAGCATAATTTCTATCCAAATCATCCATATATTTTTTATCTCTTGCAGCCTTTTCCTCAGCAGGTTTAACAGGAGTTTCTTTTTCAGGTTTACCAGCTTTACTAGCTTTTCTACTCTTTACAACCTTAGGACCATCTCCTTCTAATTCTGCAGGAGCTTCTTCTACTACAGGCATTGGAGCGGGCACTGGTGCTGCAACTTCTTCTACAACAACAGGAGCTTCTACAGTTACTTTAGGAGTAGGGACTTGGCCCATAGATGTCTTATCACTAATTCTTAATCCCATATCAAAGAAGACAGTCCCATTAACAG
>Ga0315904_10002833_pt1 | contig 26273 bp, 42 predicted proteins | sample LakEriMetagenome_6_FD_203529 | JGI IMG/M metagenome (GOLD analysis project Ga0315904, IMG submission 203529) | Freshwater fungal communities from buoy surface, Lake Erie, Ohio, United States - Buoy 12 MA120 | ecosystem: Environmental > Aquatic > Freshwater > Lake | place: USA: Lake Erie, Ohio...
TGGGCTATCGCGGTCCCGGGGGGGTCCGTCGGTATACACGACCTCGATGATCACTTTCCCTCCAGCTCTTCGTACGACGGAACTGGTTCACCCGGAGCCAGCACATGCTTTACCTGCGAGTCATCGACTGTATGCGTGAAGAGGCCCGGACTGATCGACTGATCCATCGGCACGACGAACCGATCGCCACCCTCCTCCAGATCTTCCACGAGCGCAAACAGGATGACAGGTTGCTCGACGTACTCGTAGAGGTTCGGTCCCTCCGAGGTGTAGCGAACGAGCATGCGGGTGCCGGGGACGGCAGGGATCACCTGATGGATGCGGTATCGCTCGGCCATGTCTTCTCCTCGCCTGTTGATGTCTGTCCCACCTTCGGCGGAAAGGTGGGACAGCCCGGAGTGTCCGGGCTTCCCGTTGGTTGAGCAGGTACTACCTGCTGTCTCGATCATTCGAACGTTCACGCTTCCGGTCGCTGTCCCACCCTTCCCACCTCGAAAGCGTGTCTGCGTACTTATATGTATGTATGTCATGTACTCTTTATAGAAGAACATACAAAAAGGTGGGACAGATAGACGAAAGAGCAGGTTCTACCGTACTCCTACCTGTCCCACCCTGCTCCCGAAAGGTGGGACAGAAGGGTGGGACAGCAGGAGCCTGCTACCGGAGCAGGTAGCCTCGGACCTTGACGCCTCCAATGTGCCGCTCGTGCCGGTCGTGCGATCCGAGGCGCTTCATCATGTGGCCGATCCGGGTGGCGATGCCGCCCGTCAGCTGACTCAGCGGCAGGTCTTCCGCCACCCAGAAGTCGCCGACGGTGAACCACTGGCGTCCTCGAGCGTACTCAGCGAGGCGCGGAAGGAGCGGATCCTGCTCCTCAAATACTTCGTTGGACGCCTCGCGCATCGCCTCCAGCTCTTCGTCCAAGTAGTGCGGCTCGTCCTGCCGATACGCGTGGACAGCCTCAGCCCATACCTGCTCGTGCTCCTCCTTCACGAGATCGATCCTTGAAGCGCGCACAGGCACGATCCACCATCGGCGGTTGCCTGTCGGGTCGTGGAGCGGCGTGTCCTCGTTGGTCGAGGCGAAGAAGACACTCGACCTCGGCACCTCCGCGATCGTGCGCCCGTAGGGAGGCCGGTACTTGTCCGTGGCGGTCGTGATGAAGCCCTTCACGGTCTCCTGCTCGGCCTTGCGCTTCCCTGCAAGCTCCGCGATCTCGTAGAGCCACACGCCGTTCAGCACGATCGCGCCCTCTTTGCTCGACCAGTCGATCTTCCCGCAGGAGAACCATGCGGACGTGTGCGCGAGCGTCTCGATGAGCGTGGACTTTCGGACGCCCTGCCCGCCGTGGAGCGTCAGCACCGTGTCCACCTTGCACCCGGGTTCGTAGACGCGCCGCGCTGCCGCGATCAGCGTCTTGCGCCCGTAGGCCCGGTGGAGGCGGGTGTCGTCGGCGCCGCACCAGCGATGAAGCCAGCCGTCGAGGCGCTCGATCCCGTCCCACTCCAGGGTGTCCAGCCAGTCGCGCACGGGATGGTAGGAGTTCTCGCGCGCGACCAGCGACAGCCCTTCGTAGGTGGGCTTCTCGTTAAACTCGACATCATGCCGCTCCACAATGGCGAGGCGCAGCTCCGTGATGTGATGGTCCTGCAACGCCACGCCGCGCCACATGACGGCTTGCTTGAGCTCGTTCCATCGGAGCGTGCCAGCAAACATCGGATCGCCTCGGAGGATGCGGTCCAGATTGCGGAGCGTCGTGCGCGGCTTGCGCGGAATGATGACGCCATTGACCACACGAGGAGGAGAGTACTCCAGCCCGAGATCAATCGGATCCTCCTCGGGTGGGGCTGCGATGCCGAGAGCAGCACGGAACTGGTCGCGCGTGAGGATCTGTTCGTTGTCCATGATGATCATCCGAGGAGAGAGTGAAGCGGCCCGAGCCAGCCGCAGGAGTTGAGGTGGGAGCACTTCGCGTAGCCGGTGCCGTGGATCATCCACCATACTGACCGATCGCCACACTGAGGACACTTGACCTTGCGCGCGTGCTGCTCCGTGACGACGCCGAGGCGCTCCGCAAGCATCTGACGAGCAGCAGGCTCAAGGCGCAGGCGCCGCGCCATCTCGTCGTCGGCAGCCTTCGCGGTCCACGGTATCCTCGACGGGATGGTCACGATCTTCGGAGGAGTAGGAGGCGGTCGATGTTTGACGAGCTCCACAAGCCAGTCAGGCGGTACGGCAGGCGCAATCTGATAGGGCACCTGATCGCGCCACTCGTAGTGACGACCCGAATAATGGCGTGTCGGCGGCATGACGACGAACCCGCCGTCTCCGCGAACGTCTACCTTTTGCTTGTCCACGCTCTGCATGTTGCGGATCTCGACTGACTGAGGGAATGCCCAGTACAGATGACGCCCTCGCCCAGTCACCGCGCCCTTTGTCGGAGCGCGTCCGTGCGCGCGGATCTTCTCCGCGTACCAGGCAATCGCCTCCTCTCCGTCGAGGTCGAGCACCCACACGCCCGACGCACGACCAGTCGCCATGCCGAGGCCAGCCTTCGGCCACTGCCCCCACCATTCTCGGATGGTCGCCTCGTCGGTCGTGGCCTTCTCCTGCCACACATCCACGCGAGGATGCTTACCCGGCTGCTTGCACTGCTCGCGGCGCCAGCAGGTACACTCAAGGTCATCTGTGACCTCGTAGAGCGGAATGACGCGTAGTCCGACACTGGCGCACCTGAGCGCCTCGTACAGCATGTCCATGTCTCTCGTCTGCCGCTCGTCGGGGAAGACGCGAGGGAGGCGCGGGATCTCCGCGCCCCCCTCGCTTACCGGGAGCTACCCGGTGTCCGACGAGGACGTGAGTAGAGTACTACGCTTCGGCAGCCTCCGCCAGCTTACGCCGCAAGCCGATGTCCTCTGCGGCGATCATGATCGCGGCAGCTGCCGCCTGCGACGTGCTGGACCCCAGCACGATCGTCAGCGCGTCGAGGGTAGCCCACGCTTCCTCCGACATGCGGAGGGTACGTGCGACAGGCTTCGTTGTCCACGTCCGAGGCCGGCCAGCGCCGGCACGAGGTCCACCGTGACTCATGCGCGCACGCGGAAGTTGCGGAAGCCGTTCGCCTCGGTCGCTGCGAGGTACTCGTCCGAGTAGCCGCAGTCGATCGCCGTTTCGTGATCGTAGACGACGTAGATCGTCTCGCAGCCGCGCAGCGTCGGCTGATGCTCACGCATGAGGTAGCCGCCGTCGTCCGCGAAGGTGTCTTCGGCCGGGGCGATGTCGTGGAAGATCTTCATGGTGTTGCTCCTTCTCGTCGTCGGCTTCATCGCCGCCCGACACACCTTGAATAACGCACCATGTATCGAGTGCAAGGAGCAGGATGAAAAAAGTTAGAGCGCCGCCCCATACAGCGCCAGACACGCGGCGTCCGCGAGGCCGTCGTGGGCTTTGCGGCGCCGCCCCGGCGTCAGGTCCAACCCGGGCAGCTGCGCCGCTCGAGCGATCGATCGTGCTTTGCCCTCGCCGGGGATGTCGCGCAGGATCACCCGCTGCCAGGACTGCGGCGTAGGCTCGATGACGTGCGGCACACGCCCCGCGAGGATCCCGCGCCATAGGCCGACGCCGTACCCCATCCGGAACATCGACGCGACACCTTGCCCCGGCCGAGACGCCACGCGCTCCAGCACGGCCACGGTGACGCCGTGATCGGCGCACCACTGGCCTACCAGCCCGTCCATCTGCTCAGGCACGTAGCCGTCAGGGCAGAGGTCACGCGTACAGCACTGCTCCACGACGCGCCCATGCGCGATCACGACGAGCGCCCCATCGAGGCCGGGGTCAATGCCGAGGATGGTCGTCATGGCTCCTCCTCGTGATCGCCCGCGAGGATGCCCGCCGCAAGCGACAGGTGTCCGCGTGCCCTGAGGTACTCGATGACGCGCCGACGCTCCTCGGAGCGCGCCAGGTGTACCTGATTGCACCACCACTCTTGCGTGCGGTCGTCGGCGTACCGATCGCGCATGCGTGCGCGCCACTTGTCGATCTCGAGCCTAATGGCGTGCCACCGCTGATCGAGGAGTAGGAGATCGCTATCGCTGTCCATGTACCGCCTCCCAGACAGGATCGGGCGTCGGGATGCCGCACGCCTCGTAGAGCTCGAGACACTCGGGCGCCGACAAGCCGAGGACCGCGCACAGCACCGCCGCGCCCTCGGGATCAGGCGACCGCTCGCCGCTATAGTAGTAGTGAACGCGCGCACGGGACTCACGTCCAGTATGGTCGTTGAAGCCGCGCAAGACGGCGCGCCGACTGACGTTATGGGCCGCCGCGAGGCGAAGAATGGTGTCTCTCGGTTCCATGCCATACCTGTACCTCGGAAACAAAAAGAAGTCAACGCACGTTGACGATCTACCTCCGCACCGCATACATGTAGTGCATGACACCTTGGCACCCCATCCTCAACATCGCTCTCGACGCGTCGGCACTCCTGCGCGCCACTGGATCAATCGTCCACCCGGGCAGGCTCGTGCTGTTTGGAGCGGCGCCCTTCCCCGAGGGCGCGTCAGTCTCCCCGCACGTGGTCAGCTGGTACGACCGGGGCGTTCACGTCCGCATGGTCACGACGCCAACGGAGGACGACATCACTCCCGAGCAGCTCGACGCCCTGATCGACCTCGCCCTGCGCATGGACCGCGAGGCCCGTGGCGATTGGACGCTGCGCGCTTCGAGGACGCTGAACCACGTCGAGATCGGCGCCCACCATGACCTCGGGCGGCATCTCGCGCAGGTAGCCCCACGCGATGCCGTCTATGGACGCACACCCGTCACGTACTGGGCCGCGTGGCCTATCCACGAGGGCGTCGAAGTCGTCGCCTTCGTCACTGATCCCAACATCCTTTCATCCCTGTAGGAGCATCTATGATCCGCGACATCATCGGTAGTCTCATCGTCGGCGCGGCGTTTGCCGTCGCCATCCTCAGTTGGCTCGAACCCGAGCCAGCCCTTCGTTCCATCCCGTCCGCAACACAGGAGTAAGTATGTCTGTCTTCGCATCTTCGACCCTCGGTGAACTGGCCAAGGCGCTGTGCGCCGCCCAATCGGACCTCGCGCCGGTCAAGCGCGAGGCGGTCAACCCGCACTTCAAGTCCCGCTATGCGGACCTCGCGTCGTGCTGGGAAGCCGCCCGTGCCCCGCTGGCCAAGCACGGGCTGGCCGTGTCACAGCACGCGGGCCTCGAGGGAGACGTGGTCACGCTGACGACGCTCCTCATCCACAGCTCGGGCGAGTACCTGCAGTCCACCGCTGGCGTGCGCATGGCGAAGCACGACGCCCCCAGCGTGGGCAGTGCTTTGACCTACCTCCGCAGGTACTCGCTGTCCTCCGTTGTGGGCCTCTCCACCGAGGACGACGATGGCGCCGCCGCGATGTCCTCGGCGCACGTCCCCGCCTATCAGGAGCCCAAGCCCTCCCCGGCGCTCGAGCGCGCTGTGGCGCAGGTCGAGAAGACCTTCCAGGGCAGCGCGACGACGTACACGCAGACGGCCAGCGGACAGGACGGCGACCCGCCCTGCCCGAAGTGCGGAAACAAGATGTGGGACAACCGTGGCACGCCCGAGAAGCCGAAGACGAACCCGAAGGCTCCCGACTACAAGTGTCGCGACAAGTCCTGCGACGGCGTGATCTGGCCTCCGCGCGGTCCCCGAAAGCAAGAGCGCATGGCGGTCGTTGAGCCCACCATGCCCGTCGGTCCCGACGAAGAGATCCCGTACTGAGGAGGCATCGTATGGATCGAGAATACACCACACAAAACAGTCACCTCATGTCGCTCGGCAAGAAGCGCGGCGTCGGCGAGTTGCGTGAGCGTCGTTGGTACTACACTGCCGAGGAACTATCTGAGTTGCAGGCAGAGCTTGACGCAACGCGTGTCAATCGGTCAGAGGCGCAGAAGCAAACACGCCGGGCTTCGCTTGAAGCCTACCGGAAGCGCGCGCAAGAAGCGGCACATCTCGCCATAGAGGCCGAAATCTTGAAGCGCAAGCAGGAAGAAGAGGACGAACAGGCCCATAGGGATGGGTTGGCGCGCATGTATGACCATGACTACATCGGAGACAAGAGCGTGTTTGCCGCAGTGTCGTTCGCGCGGAAGATGATCCGTACAGGCACCAGCCCCGGACTCGCGAACTATAGAGCTGCTCGCTACTACGACGTAGATGTATCGACGGTCGCTCGCTACGTCGGGCAAGTCGCGTCTAAGAAGCGACACAAGGCGGCGCCATGACCGGCCCCGAACTCCTCCAGCATGCCGGCGCACTGGTCGCCATGCTTGACGCCCCTGAGGGCGCGGACGTGGAAGCGATGTCCGAGGCGCTCACAGCGTGGCTCGGTCAGAGTGAAGACAAGTTGACCGCCTATTGGGCGGTCGTAAAGCGCCTCGACGCAGAGGCGCAGACTTTGCGCGACCTCGAGCAGACGCTGGCTCGGCGCCGACGCTACCTCGACGGGCAGGCCGAGCGCGTGAAGGCGCTGGCCTCCGAACTGCTCGCAGCGCGTGAGGCGCTGGGCGAGGATCCGAAGGTGAAGGCGCCGATGTTTACGGCGTGGCTGGCCACGTCCAAGAGCATCGAGGTGTCTGTCGAGGCGCACGAGCTGCCCGCTGCGTACCAGCGGGTGCGCGTCGAGGCGAGTAAGACCGCGCTCGAGAAGGCGCTGGAGGCTGGCGAGATCATCGATGGCGTGCGGATCGTGGAGCGTCGAGGTGTCCGATGGCGGTAAAGCGGCGTGCATACGAGCGCCGAGACATCGCGGAGGGTCGTGTGCTCCTGCTCCTCGCCGAGCGCGGCACCGCCTCCTCGACGCTGATCGGTCGCTCGCTCAACTGGGATGAGCGCAAAGTGCGTGCGGTCATGCACGGACTATCGGAGCGCGGCATCGTCGCGCGTCACGAGGACGAGCGGCGCTGGCGTCGAGCGTCGGGACAGTTCGCGCGTACCGTCGAGTACTGCTGGGAGGCTACAGCATGATCGAAGTACCGAAGCGTCAAACGTGCGCGTGCGGTGAAGGTTGCCATGAGCGTTCCGCTGTCAAGTGGAACGGCTACCTCGTCGTCACATGCGTGCCAGACGAGGAAGCGATGTTCGTAGTCGAAGCGATCATGGAGGGCGCGCGCAGAAGTATGGTTGAGGAGCGCGCCGCCGTGGTGGCGTGGATCAAGCGCGACGCGTTGCAGGAGGATCGCATTTACCCGCAGATGGTCCTTATGGGATGGATCGCGCAAGAGATCGAGCGCGGCGAACACCGCCGCGAGGAGAAGGCATGACCGAAGAAGAAGCGACCGCGCTCGGGAAGCGCCTCGTCGCGTGCAAGGGCTTCCGCCCCATGCGCGGCATGCTCGACATGCATGGCCGGACGTGGGATGCCTCGCTCCTATGGCGCTGGTCCAGCGACGTGGACGTGCCGGATCTCCGCGATCCTGCCACGCTCGGATGCGTGCTGGCGCTGGTGCGGGAAGCCTACGACTGCTCCACGTGCTTTGCCATGTGGGACGAGTCCGAGGAGGACTGGAGCCTGAACGTGCCGCACGAAGGCGGCGGTAGCTACATCGAGTCAATAGCGGATAGCGAAGCCGAAGCCCTCGTCGCTGCGCTGGAGGCGGCGCCATGAAGCCACCCGGTCATACCTGCCCGCAGATCGACCGCGCACAGTCTGCCCTTCGAAAACTCGCTTGGCGTGCGGCTGGCGGTGTCGCCGTGATCACACCCGCCGAGGTCATGGACGACGGCCTCCGTGCGCTCGAGGCGGTTCGCGCCGAGAACCGGCAGATGCGCGAGGCTCATACGTGGGCGCGTGCCGAAGCCGATCGGCTGGGTCAGGAGCTCTCGGCCATGCGCGCGAGGATGCAGGAGCTCGAGGCCGGCGAGGCCCGCCGCATGTTCCTCGACAGCGTGTGCTTCGGGGAACCCCACGAGCGAGCGCAGCTGGCGGTCTATGCTCGGGAGCTGCTCAAAGACGATGGTGATCTATGACATGCACACGATGCGGTGGCGTCCTGCACGTCATCCAGACGATGCACCCTGCGGACCTCTCGCCCGCGCGGCGGCGCATGGCGAAGCGGGTGACGCAGGAGGCTACCGTCTACGTCGTCCGGCGTAGGCGGTGCGTGTCCTGCGAGCAGATCATCCACACGGTCGAGGTCGAGATCAGCGCTCCCGCGCCAGCGCCTTGATCTGCTTCTCGACCTTGACGAGTCGATCATCCAGCTCCTCAACGCCAGGAGAGTCGGCCCGGATCATCAGGCCGACCTTCTTGGCAAGGTCGCTGTGGCGCTTGTCGAGCGCCGCCAGTTTGCGCTCGAGCTCAGCGTGCGCTGTCTGACATGGAGGCGGTGACGCGCCTCCCTGTCCTGCCATGTCACGCTCGAGGCGCAGCCGCTCCAGCGCCTGCTGGTGCTTCTGTTCCGAATACTGCGTCCAGAACTTCCAGCCGGCGCCGCCACCAAGCACCATGACGAGCAGGACGGCGAGCATGATCATCGGGTCGCCGCCTGCGAGCGCCTGCACCTGCGACACGTCGAGCGTGTCGGAGGGCGAGAGAGCCTGCGCCTGTGACTCCGACAGGAGAACAGGAGTGCCTACCGGAAGGTCCGTCGGAGCCTCAGACGCAGGAGAGGTAGGAGCCTCGACCGGCTCGGTAGGCGGCATCTCGGGCTCGGCTACTGGCTCCATCGTATCTCCATAGTAGGTGCGGAAGGTGACGCCCGCAGGGATGTCGCAGTCGCGGAGGATCGCCGCCGTACCCGGCTCGACCTCGACCACATCACCCGGCGCGGGACACGTCACGTCGGGATGAACAGGATCTCGTAGTTCACGGACGCCGAGTCCGAGAACAGCGCGAGCGTGCTGGCGAGCTGGAAGCCCGACGCTGCGCTCGTGTCTGTCTTGATCTGGATGCTGTCGGTGATGGTGAAAAACAGGCTCGGCGCCGCGCCGTCTTGCGTCAGCGCCGAGGCGAAGGACACGCGTAGCGCCTTCGAGGCCTTGTCCCGATTGTGGATCACGATGTTGACGCCGGACACAGGCGGCAGCGTGACCAGCTGGCATGTGTTGATCGTGGATGGCGTCGTCCCGCTATACACATACGGGATCCCAGGCAGGATCGCGAGATTGACCGCCGGCATTAGACCGCCCGCCATGCGCTGATCGACCCGTCAGCATCCTCGGTCACGACGCACGGGACAGTCCATCCCTGTGCGTCGGCCTGCATGGCGTACACGGGCGGGATGCCCACGAGGTACGCCACGCAGCACTCGGAGACGGCGAGCGCGGTCGCCTCAGAGGCGCTCCACGTCGGCGGGACGATCAGAAGATCCTGCATGGCTTAGCCTCCGAAGCTGACGAGACAGACAGAGCCAGCGGTGCCGGTCGATCCGGTAGTGCCGGACCCGATGCCCGTGCCACCCGTGCCGCCGTTCGCAGTGACGGTCCCGCACTGTCCAGCCGGCGTGTTGGTGATCAGCCAGACGATGCCACCAGCGCCGCCGCCGCCGCCACCTGCGCCGCCGAGGGTAGCCGTGCCGCTCGCGTTCTCGCCTGCGCCGCCGTTCGCGCTGATCGTGCCGCTGTTGGCCAGCGTGGCAGCTGCCAGCCACACGATCCCAGCACCGCCGCCGCCACGACCCGAGACAGGCGCGTCCGTGTTCACGATGCACCCACCCGACCCGCCGCCGCCGCCACCGTTGAACGCCGTGGCACCGTACCGGCCCTGATACCAGTGACCAGCAGCACGCACGACCGGAGAAGGCGCAGCTGCTCCACCGCCCGCGCCACCGAGGTAGGCGCCCGAGCCCTGTCCACCCGCGCCGCCCGTAGGCGCAGCCCCGGTATCGTTAGGCGAGCTGCCGCCACCCGAGCCCCCGCCCGGGTTGCCGCTGCCCGTCGTGTTGCGCGAGGTGCCACCCGCGCCCGCCGCTCCACCGAGCCACTGACGCGCCGCGATGGCAGCGCCGCCCGAGGCGCCGCTGTTGCCGTCGTCGTTGAACGAGCCGCCCGCGTCGATCGTGCAGGTGCCGCGAACCATCGTGCGATGTCCGCTCGGCTTGTAGATGCCGCCGCTCGGGATCGTCAGCGTCTGCCAGTGGCGCTCCGTCGTCTGCGTGTAAGTGCCGACAACCGAGAGGACGCCATCGCCGCCGTTGCCATAGACCCCGGTGATCGTAGCGCCGCCAGCCTGCCGCGTGGATGTCGGCTTCGCCTGTGTGGTCATGCGAGCACCTCATAGACGATCTGATATGAGAACACGTTGTCCGTGCTCACGCCCGTGGGTCCAGGCTCAAGATAGATCGCGCCTGCTGCGTCCGTCGTGCAGTACACGCCGTCGAGCGCCACGTCGCACAGGTCCGCGATCGCCGTCGTGCTGCCTGCGAACTCCTGCGTGATCGCGCCTGCCGTGCCACCCGAGGCCGAGTAGATACGCGGGGTGAACGTCGTCGCCGTCCCTGCCGTCCGAAGCACCTTGACTCGGTAGAGGCGCACGACCTTCAACGAGTCGCCCAGAGAGATCGTCGCCTTCGTGCTGCTGCCTGCGCTGGATAGCGTGCCCGAGGCCGACGTGATGATGCGATAGATCGGGGTTGGCATGGTCTACCTCAGTCGAGGAGGGCGAAGGAGATCGACTTGGTGAGGCTGAGCAGGTGCTTCACCAGCTTACGCCCTTCGACCGGATCAAGGCGCACGACGCCATCGTCGTCCTTGCGAAGCGCGCCCTGTAGATGAGCGATCAGCTGCGCCGCTTCCACGGCGATCTCGGCAGCTTCGGCAGCGTCGATCTTCATTTTGCCTCCCACGTCGTGTAGTGACCAGCGCCGTCGTAGACGAGCGCCTGCCGACACAGTGTATCCTTGCGCCACGGCTCCCCGAGCGAAACATGCACCCACGAGAACGGACGCGCGGGTGAAGTCTTCTCCAGGATGCACTGCCCATATGGCAGGCCCGACTCCTCGATGATCCAGCGGTGGAGCTCCTCGACGGTGACCGAGGGCGCCACGATGTCAGCAGCTTCGCCGCGTAGATGCTGCGAGGTCTTACTGCCGCCGACCTTCGCGTTCACGCTCGGCCCCCTGAAGGCACTATTCACTTTCAACGGGCCGAACTTCGCGCGGATCGGCTCGAGGATCGTCGTAGCGAGCGCCGTCAGCGCCGCACGACACTGCTCGGCCTCGTGCCGGTTGATCTGCTGGAGCTCGGTCGAGCCCGTGCGGGTCAGCTCAGCCCACGAGAAGTGTTTGGACACGTCGCTCATTCTGCCGCCTGCGCCACGGGCGGCGTAAAGGTGACGTGATCAGTAGTCACTTGGATCCCGGCGAGCGCCAGGATGCCGAGGAGGGCGAGGGCGCCGAGGATGCGGATGTCGCTGCGGAGGCCATCCAGCCCGCGCGTAAACTCGGCAGTCTGCTCGCGGCGGTCGATCGAGGTCTGCTTCATGTGTTGCGCAAACAATGACGCGAGAGCGCTGGAGTCGCCGTCTGTCATGGCCACCTCTCGCGCCGTTATAGCACGCGGCGCCCTATGCGAAGAAGCGCACGACGAGGCTACCGTCCACCCGTAGTCCCTCGCAGTACTCCTCTGTCCAGACGACAAGCGCGCGACCGTCTACGATGTCCACGCCCGCCTCGTCGTGTACGCGCTGCGGCACCATGAGCGTGGCAATGTCAGGGTTCGCGGCGCACACCGCACTCAAGTAGTCGAGCATGTCAGTACCTCACCATAACGGCATCGCCTGCCGTCGTGTTCGTCGTCGCTGCGACCGTGTAGCCGATCGTGTTGGGCGCCACGATGACGGTCACGCGGGAAAACTGGTCCTTGGTCACGTACCACTGACGCGAGGCGCCGCGAAAGTTGCCCGTGACCAGATCCGTGATCGCCAGCGGGATCCCGACCGGCTCGCTATCGGCGGTCGTGAGCGTGCTCGACGGAGTGAACGCCCCGAACCGCAAGCTCGTGCGGATCGTGTTCGCGCCCGGTGTGAAGAAGCCGGCGTGTGATCCATTGACCGTCGCGACGTGCTGGCCGAACGATGACCCATCGCCGGCAGTGTTGAAAATCGTAGTGCTCGTCACGCTCAGCGACCCGGCGGTGAACATGCTGTAGAGGCGCCCGTCGCTCTCGGCCTGATTGGCCGTGCTGCCGACCGGGTCGAACAGCGCGCCGAACCCGTTGATCGACGTGCTGCCCGTGCTCGCCTGCGCCAGCTGCACCATGCAGCCCTCTTGCGACTCCCATAGAGAGATGCTGTCGTATGCGACCGTCGCGTGTGGGCGTGCGGCTCGCCAGTAGCCGCTGAAACCGCCGTTCGTGAACGGCGTAGCGGAGCCCCACGTCGTGAACGCCCCCGCGCCCTTCTGCATGGCGCCGACGAGCTGCCCGGTAGCCGTCGCGGTGTCTGGCGTCAGCACCGTATACGCGACCGCCGAGGTCGATCCGGCGAGGATGTAGCGCATGCCGAGCGCGTTCGTCGGCGGGTTGCCGTAGACGGCGACCGTCGTGCCGCTCGTCTGCTCACGCGCCCACGTCCACGCGCTACCCGTACCAGGCGCACGCGCGGATCCGTCTGCATACGTCGTCGCGATGCCGAGCGTGTACAGCGCGTCGAGCGTGCCCGGCAAAGATCCCGCCGTGAAGGTCTGCACTCCGACATAGCGCCAGTTGAGCGTTGGGTTTGGCATGGTCAGTTCACCCGGAAGTCGGCAGGCGCGAACGCTGCGACAGCGCCGGCCTTTTGGTAGTCGATGTCGGTAGCAGTGCTGGCGTAGGAGAGAAGCAGCGCGGCGCCGACATGGCGCCACACGGCAGCGCCTACCGCCGCGTCCGCGAGCATGTACACAGCACGAGCGGCAGTATCGACCCAGATCCAGCCGATCCGGTAGCCGTCGCCTGCGTCGTCAGTGACGAGCGGCGCGCGTGCTGCCGTCGTCGTCGGAGGTACGAGGTAGCTCATAGGATCACCCACGCAGAGCCAGTACTCTGCACTGTCGCGGAGTTGTACGCCGTGAGGAGCAGCGTGAGATTACCGTCGATCGTCTCGCTGCCGCTCGCGTCGATCGTCACCGTGTTGGCGCTGCTATTGACGTGCTTCACGACGAACAGCTGCCCGGTGACCGTGGACGCAGCCGGCAGATTGACGGTCGCTGCCGTCGTCGTCGGGTCTACGGCGATCGTGTAGTCCGTCGTCAGTGCCGTCGTGGACGCGGCGCCTACGCCGGCCGTGAACAGCCGGTAAGACATCACCTGCGTCGTCGGCGCCGACCCGCCGCCACCTGTGCTCGTGATCGTGAGCTCGGCCTCTTCGTTGGCGCTGTCGTCCACGAGAGCCAGCGTGATCCCGCTCCCCGCCAGGAACCGCACAGCCCGGCGTAGGTACTCGGTCGTACCGCCGCCTGCCGCGTTGACCCGCACGCCGACGCGAGCGTTCATGTTGGCTTTCGGCGGGAGGAGTGGGCGGCGCGCTGCTGGCATTACGCGGACCGTATATCGCGGGCGGGATCCTCGATGATCAGCAGGCTCAGGCCGACGCTGCCAGAGCTATCCCACTGGACCTCTCGGACCATCGCCACCTGTGCGTCGAGGCCGATCTCCGAGTCCGTGACCGTCACGATGTCGCCGCGCTCGATCGCATCCCAGCGCTCGCCACCCACGACATACGACACCGTGCGGCGTGCCAAGGCATAGGCCCGCGCCTGTACCGCGAGGATCGCGTCTGCGGTCGCCACATCCCACACGATCGACGTGTCGATCTGCTGCTCACGGATACCAGAGTCGCGCGTCGTCCGGTAGCGCGCCTGCGACACCGCACACAGGTACGAGCCTCGGACGCTGGGCTCGTCGGCATCGTAGGTCGCGTCGAGTCCTCGGTACTGCATCGGCTCGTCGGTACGGCGGTTGCGACAGAAGTCGATCCGGAACTTGTTGGCGACCTTGCTCGAGTCGATCTTCACGCGTCCCGCCCGCGAGATCGTTGGATCCGCGTCTACGTCGATCTCCCAGCGTGCATCCCGCGCCGTCGCGTCGTATCGCCACACGACCGGGTAGAGGCCCTCGGGTCCGGTGGCGATCGAGCACGGCAGGATCGGCAGGAGGTTGGCCGAGAGCCATTCCCAGATGTTCACGCGCGCGTCGATCGCGCAGTCGATCTTGAAGTCGTTGAGCAGGCTGGCAGCAGCGGCGCAGCGCCCTACGTCTACCTGCATGCCCGTCTGACGCAGCAGGTACGTCAGCACGTCACCCGCGCCGCGCACGAGCTCGCCGTCGTCACCGATCAGACCGCCGCCCTCATCCGAGCGCGTGCGGTCGTACCATCCCACGTAAATCGGGACGTAGACCTTGCTTCCATTGCCGTCGTCATAGTCTCGGTAGGAGTCGTCTCCGAGCTCGCTGTTCATGTAGTCGCTGCCGAGCGTGCACACCGACACGCCGTTTACCAGCGCCGACGCCGCTCCTGTCGTGTCTCCGCGCGACACTCCAGGCACGACCGCCACGACGTTCCCGCGCGCGTCCGTCCAGTGCTCCACAAGGAAGCCGTTGTCGCTCGGGAAGCCGAACGGGAAACCGCTCTTGTGGAAGTTCCACGTCGCGTTGCTGATGGACTCTGTGTACAGGTACACGCTCTCGGCGTTGACGCGGTGCCCGGCGATGACGATCGCAGGACCGGGTGTAGCCGCCACGCCGACGCTCCCACGATCGCGCGAGATGTGGACGGCGATGGATCCCTCCCACGCAGGATCGCTCAGCCCTGACGTGCGCCCCGGCTTCCCGAAGACGACAGGGTATGGCAGGTTCAGATCCTCGCTTAGCAGCGAGCTGAACAGGTCAGGCTTTACGGCCCAGCCCGCGAAGTACGTGTCCTGCAGGCTGTCCGGCCACGTAGCACCCGTCACCTCGAGGCCAAGCGGCGGCGTCTCGATGTCCGTCTGCCACACCTCGTCCGCGAGCGTGAAGTCGATCGGCTCGTAGCGACTGCCGTACTCGGGATCTTGCACGCGTCCGATCAGGCGCACGCGGCGCTGCTCGTAGGTCTGTCCCTCCCGCCAGAGCGCGAGCGTGCCCGTAGCGCCCTCGAGGCGATGACCGCGCGCGATCAGCGTCGGCACGTCCACGGGCAGCACCGCCGAGATCGAGACGCTCGCCTCGGTCAGCTGGCTATCGAGGATCTCCACGGCCTCCGACAGCGTGACCTCCGCGAGCCCGCCATCGTAGTGGAGCACGCCGTCATCGCTCGACACGTCGAGATCGGTCGTGCTCAGGCGCAGCACCTGCCCGGCAAACTCAAGGTCGAGGAGCCAGTAGATATCCACGCTCACAGCTCCTCTTCGATCCGCACGCGCGCCAAGCGGTAGACCTCGCCCGTCGTCGTGTCGTACTCGTCACCCTGCACGGTATCCACCTGTAGCGACTCGGTACGGATGCGCCCGTACAGCATCAGCGGAGGCTCTACGATGGTCCGTACCGTCGTGCCGCCTGTCATCGGGACGACTCGCGGCAGGTACACGATCGGCGTCACTGCGCCGTCCAGCTGCTCCAGCACGCCCAGCATCGAGGGCGCCACGTCAGCGACCGAGGCGATACCCGGCCCGCTCGCGTGGAGGCGCACGTAGTTGGCGTCGTTGCCTGCGATCTGCTTCGCGTCGACGCCCTCATCCCACGACACCTCTACCGCCCGACGCGCAGGACCGAGGCGGGTAGCCCGGCGAGCACCGCCACGGCCCTCCACGAGCTCGTAGGCGGGTGACATGCTCTGCGATCGGTTCGCGCTGTACTGCGTTCCGAATACGTGGAAGTAGCCCATGACGCACACGCCGATCGCGAAATAGCCCTCGCTCGTCGTCTGGGCAGGGATGCGGAGACGGTATGCGTTGTACTCCGTGCTCGGGCTCGCGCTCTCCGCAGCGATGACGGTCACGCTCGGCATGATGATCGCGCCGTCGTTGCCGTTCGTTGGGTCGCCCGCCTGCGGAGTGATGGTCATGCGAACCTTCGTACCGTCCCCCGTCGTCAAGCTGGGCCAGACCCCCGGAGTGTTGACGGCGATCGGTCGCACGCGCGTACCTCCCGAAGAGGACCAGTAGGCGCCGGCAAGCTCGTTCGCCGTGATCGTGCGATCGATGTACCCCCCGCCGAACGGCGTAGCAGCGGTGACGATGTTGTGATCGAGGACAAAGCCGAGGCCCGTCTGCCCATTCGCGGCGTCGATGGTGGCGATTGACTGCCACACGCTCGCGCCGTCTCGGCCCTCCCAATACGCCGTACGGAAGTTGATCCCGCCGAGGTACAGCACGCGCGCCGGGCCCAGGAACGGACTCGTCAGCGTCCCGTCCAGCTCCCACGCGATGATTTGCTCGCTCGCCGTCGTCGTGGAGCGCCACGCCCGACGAGGACTTGGCTCCTCCTCGGCATGGATTGCGCGGATCGGGTAGCGATAGGCCGCGTCGATCGTCCAAGCGTCCGAGCGGTAGGCTGGTCCATCCGTGCCGTACACGCTGACGCCGCCCGCGACGTAGACAGGCTCAGCAGCGAGGTCACGCGCCAAGAGGTCGCCCGGGTTCGCGGGCACATTGTAGATCCCGGTTTGCGCCGTGCCAGCGTAGGCGCCCGACACGTAGGACATCCATCGCCACACGCTGTTGACGATGACGCCCGCGCCGACGCCCGAGGTGAACTGCACGCGGTGCGTCGTAGACGCGCCCTGCACCAGCGCAGTCGATGCGCCTACCTGCACCCACGCGCGATCCTCGGCATCGCCTCGAGCTCCCAACGCGTACCAGGCGACACACTGACCCGTGCCCGAGGTCGCCACACGCCCGACCGCGATCCGCAGCCACACGCCCGAGGCGGCGGCGGCGGTGTTGACCGTCGCGATCGTGACGGCACCTGTCACGTCGAGGAGCGAGATCGTCGTCGGCGTCGCAACGACCGAGGCTTCAAACGACGCAGGACCGCCCACACCCGCACGGACGCGGATCGTACTCTGCCCGTTGTTGACATCCACCCAGCCTTCCGCGATCACGCCCTGCTGGAGCGTGCCCGTGGGCGATCCTGTCCACGTCGCGGAGTCGCCTACGCCACCCGTGACATTCATCCCGGCGGTGTCGAAGGCGACAGTAGGGGCGCCCGTGCTTGTGAAGGCCCAGCTCACTGCGTCCATTGTCTGCGGCAGATCGTAGGGGAGCCACGTCCGCTCCCACGCCACCTGACGCGCGTGCGTCGGAGCGCCGGACAGAGACGGCAGGTTGACCGTTGCCCACCCGCCTGCGGCCATGATCGAGATCGAGGACTCCGCGAGCGCCGTCACGCTGTTGTGCTGGTGCGCCACGATCATCCGGCCACGCTGCCACGCTGCCGACAGATAGCGCGGGTGGACTGCCACGCTCTCGCCGCGCCAGAGCATCGCCTTCGTTGTCGGGTGCGAGCTCGACCCAAGCCCGTACCATGTCGCGCCCACGTCATCCGTCGAGCGCACCGCGAGCGCATCGAGGCCACCTGCCACGGCATCGCGCCCGACAGCGTAGAGGCGCCCGCCCTCCGCAGCACACAGCGCCATGTCTGCGTCGGCCCACGTCGTCGTGCCCGTCGCCCATGACATCGGATTGGAAGCGTCCTGCATGCGCGCCTCGACCGCTGCCGAGAACTTCGCGTATGCGTTCGCCAGCGTGCGACTCCACGGCCTGTTGAGGAGCCCATAGGTCGCGTGGTTCTCGCGCCGGATGTACGTCAGCACGTACACGTCACCCTGTGCTGCCACGTCGGGGAACCCGCCGTGATTGTCCAGGTCCGCGCCGCTGTACTGATCAACGAGCTGGAAGGACGCACCGAGGTCCGCGCTCGCGTACTGCGCCATCCGCTGCGAGTAGGCGGTGCTCGTGTCCACGACATCGACCATCAGCACGATCTGCCCGGCGAGGTACGCGGCGCGCATGCGCCGGATGCTCTGGCTCGTCGTGCTAATCGCAGCCTCAAGGCACCCGGTCTGTCCGCGCGTCCACGTCGCGCCATCAGTGTCGCTGTAGGACATGCCCACGTTGACCGTCGAGGCGCTCGCGTCCTCGACCGCGTAGAACACCAGCAGGCGCCCGCTCGGGAGCTCGAGGCCACATGCTCGGGCGCCCGTAGTGTAGACACTACCCGTCACGCCAAAGTGGCTGAACACCTGCACATCGGTCCACGTCGATGCGGTATCAGTGCGGTACGAGCATCGGACGCTGCCCTGCACCGTGTTTTCGTACACGACGAGGAGGGTATCGGTCGAAGCCGCGAACACGTAGGCATCTCGGTACAGGCCCGCCGTTGTCGTATAGGCGACGTTGCCGAAGCCGCTGACGATCGCCGGTACATCGAGCCCTCGGTAGAGCGGGTCGCCCGTGTTGCGCCAGGTGATGCCGGCGCTATCGAGCCCCGGCATGCCGGCGCGGATCGCCTGCACCTGTAGACTGCCGCCTGCGCTCTGCGTGCCGACAGCCGCGAGCGTGGCGTAGGTATCTTGTGCTGCGACAGCCTCTCCGGGCACTGGACCCGCCTGCGTGGCAGTGCTCAGCGTAGACGAGTACGCGTCGTAGGTGAGACGCGGATCTGGCAGCAGGAGGCCGCGCAGGTAGGAGCGGGTGATTGCGGTGGCCATGCTACAGAGCCTCCCTCATTCCGATCGTGCGCTGACCCCTTATCGCGTCGGCAAGCCCGCCCCCGAGTCTCAGGTGATCACGAATAAACGGACGGAAGACCTCGTGCCTGTACTGGTTGACTGCCACGACGACAGGCGCCTGCGACACGCCAGCGTTCGCGGCGCGCACGGCCTCCGGTCCTCCGATGCTCGACACGCCCTGACGGGACAGCACGCCCTCGCCTGCTACGAGGCGAGCGCCTACCTGATCCGGCCCGCCCACCATGCCGCCGCTGTGGAATGCAGGCTGCTCGGCGCTGATCGTCGCCACCTGCGCCGCACCGATCGCGGCCACAATGCCAGCGGCTACCGGATTGGCGAGGTTTGCGGTCACCGCCGTAGCCGTGTTGATGATCGCCTCGGCCAGCTTGCCCGCCTTCGCCACCTCAAACGCTCGGATCGCTGCGGCGCGCTGCGCCTCCACGCGGTCCTTGAGCGCTTCGCGCTCGGCTTGCGACAGGCTCTCCGCGCCCTGCTCGAGCTGCTGCTGGAGCGCGGCCACCTTATCGGCGCTCGCTGCGGCGCCCTCCTCGAGAAGCCCGCGCACCGTGTCGAAGCCCTGACCGAGCGCATCCGTCAGTAGCGTGGCGCGCTCCTCGGCTGCGGCAGTCTCAGCTGCGAGATCCTCGTCTCGGATCGCTTGACGCTTCTCGGCGGCGGCGGCCTCGATCGCGTCGATCTGCGCCTGCACGTCCTGCCGGATCGCTACACGCGCCTGCGCCGCCTCGGCATCGACACGCGCCTCCTCCTCCGTGCTGAGCGCCAAGTAGCGCGTGCGGAGGGCGAGGTCGTCCAGCTGCGCGAGGCGCTCCTTGCCGGCTGCGATCGCCTTCTGCTCCTCGGTCAGACCGACAGCCTGCGCGGCGGTCAGCTTCTCGAGGCCGGCCGCGTAGTCGAGCGTCAGCTTGCCGAGGTCCGAGCGTGCTGCGCTCGCGGCCTCGAACTTCGCCTCTTCTTCTGCCAGGCGCTTCGCGGCCTCTGCCGCCTTCTCGCGCGCGCGCGCGCTGGCGCGCTGTGCCGAGGCCTCTCGGATCTTTGCCTGCTCCAGCTCCTGCGCGCGCGCGACCGCCTCGCCTTCGCGCTCGGTGAACGCCGCGAGCGCCTTCTCGGCATCAAGGTACGTCCCGTATGCGTCAGTGGTTGCGCCGTCGGCGCTTAGCGCCGCCTTCGTGGTCGCTACCTGCGCCTCGAGGTACTGGCGCTGCGCGTCATACGCGCTACGCACCGCAGCCGTGCGCGAGATGATCGCGCCCTCCTCCTCAGTGATCGCGCCAGTGGCGATCGCCGTCTGGAGGGCGAGCTCCTCCTCGACATCCTTGAGCGCCTTTGTGCGCGCGACCGCTTCAGTAGCCGCCTGCGCCGCCTTCGCATTCACTGCCTCGACCGCTGCCAGCTGCTCAGCGTAGTACTGCGTTGCGAGCGCTACTGCGCCCATTGCGGCGCCTACGACGCCGAGGCCGATCGCCAGCTTGTCGCCGCCCTGCGCGGCCACCTCCATTCCGTCCGCTACGTCAGCGACACCGCGAGCAGCGCCGCCGAGGCCGGGCACGAGGAGATCGAGCACGCCCGCGACCTTGCCGGCCGAGCTCCCGACCTTGCCGAACTTGTCGCCTACGTCGGCGGTCGCAGCCGATGCCTTCTCGGCGGCGCGCTGCGTGTCCTGCATCGCGCGCTTTGTTTCGCCAGCTGCTCGCTTCGCCGCCGTCTCGGACGCTTTGAGGCTTTTGTTGAGCTCGGCCACCATGAGCTTCGCCTGCTCGGCGGTGATGCCCGGGATGGTCTCCAGCTGCTGACGCAGGCCGGCGAGGTTCGCTGTGACGGTTAGCTCTGCGGTCGCCATGATCTACCCCTTTGCCAGCTTCTTGCCGGTCGCGGTCAGCGCTCTATCCAGCGCGAGCGCTTGATCCTTCACGATCGCCTTGTGGCCCTGCACGACAAGAGTCTGCCACACGCGCTTTCCGTCGCCCGCCTTCGGGTTGTTCACGATCTTACCGACGCCGACAGGCCGCCGACGCCCGAGGCGATCGCGGTAGGCGCGAGCGACGTAGTTAGGCGGGAGCGCCCCGGTGCGCCGGAAGTAGCGCATGAGCTCTCGGTACTCTGCCAGCGGTACCGCGCGGACAGACAGGGACAAAGGCGAGGGCGTGTGTACAAAGTACGCGTAGTACTCCTCGGTCGCTCGCTGCGTGTCGCTCTTCTTCGTCTCGCCGGGGAGTAGGTTCCCTTGAAAATCGACGTTGGTGGAGCGCTTTGCGAACTGCTTCGCGTCGTTGAAGACGACACCTCGGATCACGTCACCCTTGATCTCGAGTCGGTAGTCCGTGCCCTCTCCTGATCTGCCGCTGCGCTTGGACACGAGCGTGTACCACTTGTCTCGCGTCTCCTCGGCGGTCGTGGAGACGATGCTCTCCACGGCATCCACGACATCGCCCGCCACGTCACGCACGAGGCGCTGGATGGCGGCGTCGAGATCGCCGCTGATCTCGACACTCGCGCGCTCCTTCACGTATCGGCGTGTACCCGGCACTCAACCTCCGAGGCCCCAGAAGGCGGCGCCTGACGTGCTCACTGTATCACCCTCGCGCGGCGCCATTCGGCCTCGCTTCGGCTTCGGCGGCGTGTGCTTCGCGCGCCACCAGCCCAGCACGCGCTCCTGCTGGTCCACGCTCCAGCTGTAGAAGGCGCCAGGATCTCCGCAGTACGTGAGGCCGATCTCGAGCGCTACGGCGTCGAGCCCTCCGTCCGGCCCTCGGAAAAATCCGCGTGTGCCTGCACCGCCTCCTCGCGCGGGTAGGAGTCCACGAGCAGCTGCACCGCCTTCGTCGCGGCATCGCTGACCTCGGACTCCGGTACACCTGCGGCGTGGAGCTCGTCGCGCACAGCAGCGCCATAGGCCAGCCCGTCCCACTTGCAGCCTGCGAGCGTAGCCTTGAGGCCGGGGCGACCCGCCCAGCACACGCCCAGCGCCGCGCCCAGACCGATCCATCCGTCTTGAGCCAGCGCCACGAGCGCCTTTGTCCGTGCGGCGTGCGAGGCTGGCGCTGCCAGCGTGATCGTGCGTCCCTTGATCTGTACGTCCATTGTCCTTCTCCTTGGCGCAAAAACGAAGCGCCCGCCGTACCGTAGCACGACGGGCATCCTCGATCACAGCGCGATCAAGTCGCCGTGATGGCGCCCAGAACTTCGAACGACAGGGAGAAGGAGTCGGGGTCGCCCTCGGAGAGATCAATGGAACAACGGCAGTTGTTCATGACGAGCGTATGGTCTGCCGCCTCCCCCAGCGTCGTGCCCTCGATGCTCAGGGTGATATTGAGCGTGTATACGTCCGCATTCGCGCCGAGCGTGGACACGGCAGCAGAGAAGGATCCGGTCTGGTTCACAGCGTCCCAGAGCGTGTTCTGGGTGGCATCGCTCAGATCCGTGAGATGCGCCGAGAACGACCCGGTAGGGAAGCTGCGGTTGGTGCGCCGGACGGTCCCGAGGTCGCCGCGATCGAGGTACTTCGTGATCTCGTAGGATCCAGCGCCGCTATTCGCACCAGTCAGCGAGAAGTCGCCGTTCTCGTACTGAACCGTCAGCGTGATCGGAGATCCACCGCCAGAGGCGAGCGTGATCGTGCCGTCGCGGAAGTTCTTGACGATGGACGAAATGGGCATGGTCTACCTCACTGGAGCAGGATCATATCATTGAAGCGGGAGGGTCTGCACGACTCGGAAGCTGATAGTGCCCTGTACCCACTCCCCGGCGTCATTCGTCGTGCGAGTCAGGCTCACGAGCTGGAACTTGTAGGACAGCGGCCACGTCGCATCGTAGGCCATGAGCTTGTTCACGAGCGCCTGCTCTCCATCGAGGGCGTCGTCGTAGGTGTCGCTCATCGACTTCGGCGCGAGGCGCCACGAGTACCGCACCTCGAGCGCAGTCTCGACCAGCGTGCCCTCAGCGGGCCGCCCTCGGTACTGCCGGAGGTCCGTCGTCTCCGTGGGCGCGACCGAGAATGCCTTATGGGCGATGCTATCAGCGTCTCGCCCGAAGTTGTCGGGAGCTACCCGACTCTCCTTCCACCCCGTCAGCGTGAGGAGGCGCGTCGTCACGTCCTCGCGCAGCTGCCGGATCGTCTTAGCCGCCATCAGCGCCACCATGCCGTAGCAGAGTATCCGCGTCCGTTGGTCCAAATTTGGCTTGACGCAGACTTCTTCTTGCTCGGATCGACCGTGTTCTCGTCGGCTTCATCGTACGTGAAGCGGAGTTGTCCCCACGCCGCCTCGTACTGCACGCGGTAATGCTCGGCCAACGCCTGCCACCGCCCGCCATCCCCGGCGCTTGTGGAATAATCGAGGAAAATTAGATGCAATGCCAGATGCAGCATGCAGTCCCGAAGCGCGCTCGGCTGGATCACGAGGTACGGTCTACGCCCCGCTGCTACGAGGCGGCTGCAAATGCTGAAGAAAGCCTCGTCGATGTACGGCTGGTACGAGGTCGCGGCTCCGAGCAGCGCAGGAAGATCGGAATGCCGCATGGTCAAGTCGTCTTGGCTGATGCATACGTAGAGGGTTCTACGGCAGAGAGCGCTGTCATTGCGGAACGTGTGCGTCACGCCGTCCGGCATGACGAGCGCCCACTCCACGAGCCATCCCTCCCCGAGCGCCTCCGCGCTCGTCGTAGCACCCGAGAGCGTGTACTGCGCCACCGAGGCCGGCGGGATGGTGACCGCCTGTGCGGACACCAGCGCCGACCCGTCTGGCCTATACAGCGAGAACGTGCCGGCAGTCGGGGTAGCCGTCGCGCCGGCGCGGGATGTCGGGCAGGTCAGCACCTGCGTGCGTCCGCGCTCGATCGTCTCCGTCGAGCGGAACCGCGCAGTGTAGACAGTCTCCGCGAGCGACATCCCGACCTCCGTGCCTACCGGCCCTTATCGCGTTCGCGCTGATCTTGGCGCTTCGCCGCGTCCTGCGCCGTTTGCCGCGCCTTGTCGGCGGGCATGCCGCCCTCTCGCAGTTGACGCGCCATGCGCTCCATCGCCTCGCGGTAGCCTGGACGCTCGCCGGTCATGCGCGGCCTCGACGCGCCTTCGGCTTCGGCGCGGGCTCGGGCTCCTCACCCGGAGCGGGAGGATTGTAGAGGCGATCCTTCGCCGCGATCATCGACTCGAGGAGAGCCTCCTCGACGGCGAGCGCATCGCGGTGAAACGGCGAGGAGGGCGCCTTCTCGCGCCACTCATCGACCTTCTTCTCCTGGCGCTCGATCTGCACGCCGATGAAGTCGGGATCGGGGAGGTCGATGTACGTCCCGACAAGGGACTTGCAGAAGGCCCAGTAGCCCTCCTCGTCGCTCTGGATGCGCGTCTGCCCTGCGACGATCTTGGGGCTCTCCCACTTCGACAGGTGGACGAGGCCAGCCACGCCCTCGTAGGCCACGCAGTAGCCGCCAGCCTCGGCCTCCCACGGGATCACGGTCCAGCCACGGCGGCGCTTCGCCACCTCGGCGGCATCCGTGCTGCCGTCCTTGTCCACATTGCTCACACCCGGATCAGCAGCCAGCACCGACAGCCACGGCACCCACTCGCCATCGCGGAACGTCCACCGAGCAGGATGATGGATGTACCACCATGCCGGACGTGGCTCGAGGCGCACGAGCTCCTTCATCGCCTGCGGACGGGATGCAGGCTGCGCGGCGAAGTTGCCGGTCCCGCTGGTGCCGAAAGTCGCTGCCATCTTGTCTCCTTCTTCGTGAGGCGAACGCAGAAGCGCCCGCCCCGGTAGACTAACCACCGAGACGGGCGCTTGTACTGCTCGACTTAGAAGTCGGACAGGACGCCGACGCCGCGCAGGTCATCGAGCTCGGCCACGCCGACGAAGGCGGAGCCGACGATGATCGTGGAGCCGTTCGACGCGTCACGCTCAAACTCGACAACGATCGGGCTCTGCGGCACGGTCGTGGTGGAGCCGATCACCGGAGCGGCGGTGCCCGTCGCAACGCCGATCGCGCCGCGCGTGAACATCATGCCGAGGTAGTCGGCGCCGGCGTTCGCGGTGGGGACGGTGTTGGAGCCGAAGAGATCGACGCCGAACAGGGTTCCCTTCAGACCTGGGGGCTTTGCTTCGACCCCAGACTGAGAGGTCTGGAGGTACTGGCCGGGGCCGGTCTCGGAGCGAAGCGAGCTCATCAGATCGTTGATCTGCTGGTTGTGGAGGACCGCGACGAACTGGCCGTCGTTCGCCTGGAGCTGGAGGGCGAAGATAGCGTTGTAAAAGACGCTCACCGAGAGGTCCACGCCCGTCGAGCCGACCGAGGTGGAGAACCCGGAGGACAGCGCGGTAAGCATGGTCGTGACGCGCTTGTTGTACGCCAGCACCATGTCGGACGCGAGGTTGTCAACCGTCACGTCCATCGGGATGCCGGTCGCGGTCAGCTGCGCGAGGTCGCTGATCTGGCGGCGGAGCGCCTGACGAGCGATCGTGACGTTCGCGTTGGTGCTGGTGAGCGAGGTGTTGGACACCGAAGCGTTCTCAGCGACCGCCGCCATGGCGTCGGCGCCCCACGACACGACGGGCACCTGCACGACGCTGGAGCCGGAGCCGTTCATCGCGCGGAGCTGCACGATCGCCGGATGGTTCACGAGGCTGGCGGTGTCCGTCAGCTTCATAAGCACGGCCTGGTTGAGGATCGCGGCAACCCTGGCGTTGCCGGTGAGCGAGCTGTAATAGACTTCGTTGGCCATGATGCGGCCCTCCTTGAATAATCGAGGTTAGACCGCGCCTATCGCTGTTGACGGGAGTTCGTGCCCGAGCGCGTGCGAGGTGGTGCCTCGCACAGCCAGCCTACACATACTTCCGCTCGCGTGTCAACCCGCGCGCAGAGCCGCGAAGATCGCATCCCTGTTCGCCTTGAACTCGGCGGGCGAGAGACGCGCGATCGCCTCTGGCGTCCAGCTCTGGGGAGCGTCGGGCGCCGCTGCCACCGCAGCGCGTGCCGTCGAGGGCGCGGGTGCGGGCGCCGGCGTCGGCGCTGCCGTCGTAGTCGTCGGCGCGGCGGTGTCCGACAGGTACGCGCGCACCGCCTTCGGGAGCGCCTCCTTATTGCCCAGCCATTCGCTGATCGAAGGCCGGCCATCGCTCGGCAGCTTGGAGTACGCGTGCTGCACGTATTCGAGTCCCTCGGCGTCCATGACGCCGGCAGACATGATCTCACGCTCGAGGCGCAGCGCCTCGCGCTCGGCCTTGCTCATCGCCTTTTGCTCGTCCAGCTGCACGCGGTACTTCTCGGCGGTCTCCGCGAGCGGCTGCAGCTCGCCCACGCGGGCCTCGAGCTCCTTCACGCGCGCGACCAGCTGCCGGATCCGAGCGTTCGCCGCTCCAGTGTCTACACTATCGACGGTCCCTTCTTCTGCCGACATGGATGCTCCCTGTTATAGATGGTGAGCATCGGTGACTCCCCGATGTGGCTTGTCGGTAGATCGGTCGGAGCGGGTACCAGCCGCTCCGGCCTTTTACTTTTTGAGGGCTTCCTCGATCCGCGCCTGCTGTCTGACGATCTTCCGCGCCCACGTACGGCCAGCATCGCCGCCCCATAGGAGCCAC
>Ga0315904_10002834_pt1 | contig 26273 bp, 26 predicted proteins | sample LakEriMetagenome_6_FD_203529 | JGI IMG/M metagenome (GOLD analysis project Ga0315904, IMG submission 203529) | Freshwater fungal communities from buoy surface, Lake Erie, Ohio, United States - Buoy 12 MA120 | ecosystem: Environmental > Aquatic > Freshwater > Lake | place: USA: Lake Erie, Ohio...
CGACTGGGGCTGCTGGCTGACGAGGCGGTGGTTCTCAGTCGGGCACAGGACTTCTTCGAGTTCTTCCCTGAGACAACGATCGCTACTCTCGACAGTGACCCGATCGATCTGAGCGCCAGCAACAATCAGGTTTCGATCCTGCGGTATGCCGTCACCTATCAGGACGAGCTGATCCTGTTCTCCGAGCAGCTGCAGTTCCGGCTGGGATCTTCCGAGCAGGCCCTGACCCCGGCGACGGCACAGATCACGGTCCTCACCCAGTACGAGATCGACCCGGACGTGCGGCCGATCCAGGTAGCCGGCGCCATCGTGTTCGCCCAGAAAAACGGACAGTGGACCCAGTTCCGGGAGTTCAGCATCCGAGGGGCTGGCACGGCGCTGGTGGCCGACGCCCAGAGCCTGAACGAGAACACCGGTTCCTATGTGCCTGGCGACGTGTTCCGCCTGGCGGTGAACGCCACGGGCAACGCTTGGTATGCGATCAGTCAGAAGGCCGGATACGCGAACAGGATCTACACCCACAAGTTCTTCTTCCGCAACAGCGGCGCCGGTGGCGAGCGGGTGCAGGCCAGCTGGAGCTACTGGCAGCTGACCGGCGCCTCTCGGATCCTGCAGATCAGCGTGATCGAGGAGGTGCTGTACCTGCTGGTGGAGTACCCGGGCGGCGCCGTATTCCTCGAGCGGATGCGGGTGGCCGACCGAGAGGTGGACGACGACAGCCCCGAGTTCCCCCTGCTGCTGGACCGCCGGGTGAGCACCACCACGGCGACGCCTGTGGCCCTGCGGGTGGCCCCCGGGATCTACAACACCACCACCCAGGCCACCACCTGGACCCTGCCCTATGCGGCTTCGGCCCCGGTGCAGGCGTGGTCGGCCTATGGCAGTGCCGGCGCATGGGAGGAGGGGGCCCGCATCGCCACGGCTGCCAGCGGCGACACCACCATCACAGCGAGCGGCAACTGGAGCAGCGCCAGCGTGTTCTTCGGGGAGGTCTACGACTTCCTCTACACCTTCACCCGGTTCAAGGCGATGCGGGAGATCGGCGGGGGCAAGGTGGCGATGAACGAGGTCCGCACCCAGGTCAGGAGCGCCAAGCTGCGCTACCACGATTCCGGCTACTTCGAGGCCACGGTGACCCCGGAGGGCCGGGCCGAAGCGGTCTACCGCTTCACCGCCCCGGGGCCCAGCGGCGAGGGGGTCTTCTCGATCCCGATCATGAGCGAGGGCCGGCGGGCGAAGGTGACGCTGCGGAACCCCACGGCGCGTCCCTGCAAGTTCACCACCTGCGAGTGGGTCGGGCTGCTCGCCGGGAAGGTCAAATGAGGATCGTCCCCGCCACCGAGGAGGGCGCCATGGACGTCGCTCGCAACCTGCGGGCGGCCGACCGCTTTGAGCTGCAGGCGGCCGAGGGCCGGCACCCACAGATCGCGTGCATCAGCGCCTTTGTCGAGAGCGATGTGGCGATCGGGATCGAGGGGGATGACGGGCAGCCGTGCGGCCTGGCCGGAGTGAACGGGCATTTCATCTGGATGCTGGGCACCGATGCGCTCACGGGCACCCCCTCGCACCGGCGGCAGCTGGCCCGCGGCGCCCGGGGATGGATCGATTCACTGGTGCACGACAGGATGCAGAGCAGCGGGGTGGTGCTGCTCCATAACTGGGTCTGTGCAAAGAACTTAGAATCCGTGCGGTGGCTGAAGTCCTTGGGGTTTGAGGTGTTCCCACCTGAGCCCCACGGGCCCAGCTGCCAGCTGTTCCACTACTTTCGGCTGAAGATGTAATGGCACTGCCGGCCCTGCTGGGAATTGGCATCGGCGCCGCCAGGACGGGGCTGAACATCTTCGGCGCCTTTGCCCAGAACAACGCTGAGCGCCAGCAGTACCTGAACGAGCAGGCATTTCAGCAGGCGAACCAGCGGTATCAGGGCTGGCGGTCTTCGATCGAGACATCGATCAACCGGGCGAACCAGCAGCAGAACTACTGGGCCCAGACGGTCCAGTACAACCAGGAACTGGCCTATGCACGGTCGCAGAGGAACGTCGATCTGGTTCGTGCGATCGACCAGGCCGACGTGGTGCGCGAGACCCGGGAAGCTGCCGGCGTCCAGTTCGTCACCACGGCCGAGGCGATCCAGCAGCGCCTGGGCGAGCAGGCGATGGCCGACGCCGTGGCCCTGCAGCAGTACAGCATCGCGGCACTGAAGAACCGGGCATCGATCCGTGCCAACCCCCAGGTGGGCGCCAGCATCGACCGGCTGATGAACGACTTCCTCCGGCAGGAGGGGGACTATCAGACGATTGCCACGATCAACGAGGGCCTGCGGAATCGCCAGTACCGGCGGGAGCAGGCGGGCGCCGTGGCCCAGTACCTTAACGCCTACAACTCCCAGGCCTTCTACGAGGCGCAGCCGTACCTGGAGCCGATGGCGCCATTCGTGCCGCTGCCGTCGCTGGTGCTGCCAGGGCCCCCGACGATGACCGGCGCACCCCCGAGCGGGACGGCTGGCGCCCTGCGGCTGGGCACATCGCTGATTGAGGGCGCCCAGTTCGGCATGGGCGCCTACAGCCAGGTCCGCTCGATGACCAGCAGCGGCAAGTCCAACCCCCTCGCACGATGACAATGAGAGAGCTCCCCGGCGGTTCCATCGTCCCGGCGGCCCAGGGGGTCGATGCCTTCCTGCGGCCCATGGCCCGCAACCAGCGAGGCGGCCTGCCCCAGCTGCGGGCACTGAGCAGCGGGCCGCCCCAGATCCAGGCCCAGGCGGCGGGCAGCGGCGGGAATGTGGAGGGCTTCAACCAGTGGGCGCAGCTGGCCGGCGCCCTGGCGCCCTTCAACGATGCGCTGAGCAAGGTGGCGCTGACCGGCGTGGAGCTCTACGCCAGCGGCGAATACGAGAAGGGCCGCAACGATGCCGTGCGGGCTCAGGTGCTGGCCAACCAGCAGCGGCTGAAGGCGGGCGCCGAGTACGCGGCCCAGAACCGGGCGGTGGATGCGGCCGACCCGATCGCCGGCCAGCTGATGGATCGGGTGAACCCGTTCCGGCAGGCAGGCCGCGAGAACCAGCTGGCGCGGCTGGCGGCAGGGGAGGCCGGGCGGACCATCCTCGACGCCTACCGGCAGACCCCGGAGGCGAACACGTGGGCGCCGAACGACCCCCGGCTGGCCCAGATCAAGGTGGACGCCACCAGCAGGCTACTGAAGAAATACGGGCTGAACGAGACCAGCGCCGGCTTCCAGGATTACGTGAACCCGGAGATCGCCCAGGCGTGGGATCGGGTTTCGAGCGAGCAGTACGACGCCTTCACGGCGTTCCAGAAGGACACCGTGGCCCCAACGGTGGGCGCGGAGATCCTGCAGATTTACAACAACGCCCGGGAGCAGGGCGGGATCGCCTGGACCGAGTTCGACCCCACCACCGGCAAGCCGGTGCAGCGGCAGGCAGCCCTTGGGGATCCCGGTTTCAACCAGGGGATGCGGGTGGCCCTGAACCAGGCCATCGACCGGATCCGGGACACGATGGGCCTCCGGGGGGAGACCACGGAGACGACGAAGAAGACGATCAACTACCTGCTGGAGATGCTGAACGGCCGGATGACCGGCGAGGCGGACCCGCAGAAGGCGGCCGAGCTGCAGGAGCTGATCGGGATCGTCGGCCAGCTGGAGGTGGGCCCGCCGGGCAAGGACGGCAAGCGGCTGCCGGCGGTGCTGATGTTCGGCCCCGATTTCTACCGGGCCCAGGAGGAGGGCGAAAAGGACCGCTACGAGAAGCAGGGCCGGCAGGAGGCGTCGCTGCAGAAGCAGTTCGAGAACGAGCTGGCGCTGGTGATGTCCGAGAACCCCGAGGCGTCCGACGAGCAGCGGGCCGCCGTGGAGGAGGTGATCGCCAAGTGGGGCGAGCGGGGCCTGGGCTATGCCCAGATGCTGGAGGCCACCGACAAGTTCGGGCGGGTGGTCGGCAGCATCGCCGAACGGCAGACCGACCAGACCGGCATCGAGGAGTTCATGGCCGTGCTGGAGACCATGGACCCCGCCGGGTTCGATTCGGCTGAGGCGATGCAGGCGCTGAAGGCACGGCTCGCCGGGATGCCCAACGACATGCAGGCCGACTACCTGAAGCGGTTCTCAGGGCTGGCGGCGAGCAAGGGCAAGGAGGCGCAGAACAGCAAACGGGGGATCATCGACCCGATCCTGAGCCAGGGCATCGCGGCGGCCCTGCGGCGGGAGTATCCCAAGACGATCACCGAGGCATCGCTGCGGGGGGTGAAGGACATCCAGGGGTGGATGGCGTTCGGTGATGCCAATGTCCGCACCGCGGCGGCCCGGCTGAACGAGGGGGCCCGCAAGCACATGCAGGCGCGGATGGACGAGGCCGCGGCCAAGGCTGGCCGGCGGCTCAGCAACACCGAGCTGACCGCGATCGCCACCACGGCCTTCAACGAGTACCTGGGCACCAAGGACCAGGATCTGCGCCAGTTCCTGTTCCCCGGCGGCCTGAGCGGCGGCCCGGGGATCGAGGGCGGGAAGGTGCAGTCCCCGCAGCCCCAGGCCACCGGGGCGCCCGCACCCCCGCCCCCGCCCGGCCGGCAGTGGAGCAGGACGCCAACGGTCACCAGCGGCAACCTCGACAACGTGGACCCCAAGGTGCTCGAGAGCGGCGCCGTGGTGCTGGAGAAGCCCAGCGCCATGCGGGAGGTGATGCGGGTGCTGGGTGGCCAGGCCCCCAGCGCAGCCGTGCAGCGAGCAGCAAGGGCCGCCGGCATGACCCCGGCCAAGTGGCTGCTGCGGCAGATCGATGGCTACCCCGGGGCGATCGACCCGGCCGCCAGGAAGCTGCTACTGGATCGGGTGAACAAGGGGGCCGCCGCCGGCCAAAAGATCAGCCGCGCCATGACACCCAGCCCGTTCGTGAAAGCCGGCAGCTGGCTGGCCGATCTGCTGCTGGGGGTCCGGCCCGCCATGGCCGCAAGCGGAGGTGGGCAGCGGCCATCCCTCCCTTTTTCGCAGTCCCAGGTGGGGTAGGCGAGGGGTATCGCCCTCTGCCTGGGGTCATCGTCACCAGCCGGGTGGATGCCAGCGGCGAGCCGGGCTTCGACATGGTGATCGAGCAGGGCCGCCGCGGGGCCCGCATGACCTGGCCTACCAGCTTCCAGGTACTGGAGGTGAACCGGAACGGGCAGGAGTTCCACAAGGAGAAGGGGCAGGCAGGCCGGGGCTACGGCAACCACGTGATCATCCGCTTCACCGATCCGGTGACCGGCAAGCGGGTGGACGTGCTGAGCTCCCACCACGACCAGCTGAACCCATCGCTGCGGCCGGGGCGGACCTATCCGGCCGGCACCTTCCTGGGCACCCAGGGCCGCACCGGCTCCACCACCGGGGCGCACATCAGCCTGGACTTCTTCGACCCCGATTCCAGCCGGGCGAGCAGCAGCACCCTGGCGATCCGCGACCGGTTCCGCAACACCTTCGAGCGGGGCGGCACCTTCGGGGGCTCCAGCCCCCGGGGTGGCGGCGGCAAGCGTGCCAACCAGCAGCGGTTCCTGACCTTCCTCTCCCAGCTCGAGAGCGACGGGCGGAACAACGTCCCCGGGTACACCGAAGCGGTGGGCGGCGGCCGGGCGATGGGCAGGTTCCAGTTCACTCCCATCACCCTGGACGACGCCGAGCAACGCTTCGGGATCGCCAGACGCCGACTGCTCAGCAACAATGCACGGGTGCAGTACGCCGCGGTGATGGAGTTCATCCAGAAGGCCCATCCCGATGCCTACCGAGCAATCGGCGCCGGCAACTTCGACCTGGCCGAGCGACTGCTGAACAGGCGCTGGACATCCCTCCGGGGTGGCCCAGAGGAGGCGCGTCCTGAACGCCGCCGCCGGGCCGAGCGATTCCTGAGGAGCTGAGATGCCCGCCACGATCAAGATCATCAACGGGAAGCCAACGATCGTTGGCACGGATTCGTCTGCAGACCTGCAGCCCTCGGTGCCGGAGGAGGACGCCAAGCCGAAGCCGCGGCCCCCGGCCCGCCGCCGCCGGCTGAACCCGTTTCAGCAGCTGGTCAACGACGCCACCTATGAGTTCCGCCAGGCCCGCCGGGATCCCGTGCGGTCGATGATGCGGCTGGCGGGGAACGTGAACCCTGCGATGACGCGGGTGGCCTTCGGCAACGTCAACGCCCCCCAGATGCTGGCCGGCCCGGTGGGCGTGGCCGACAACGCCCTGCGGATGGGCTATTCGGCCTACCAGCGGATGCGGGGCGCCAAGCAGGCAGACCCCAGCGGCGGGCGGCTTGGGCCGATCCTGGACCGTGGGGTGGACAGCGCCTACCGACTGCTGGGGGCCAAGCCCCCGAGCGAGCAGACGAGTGGGGAACGGAACAAGGACATGTTCAACCGCTCCCTGCTCCTGAACGTGGGCCTGGCCCCGGTCACCGGCGGCATCGGTGCGCTGAGGGCAGCCACCATGGCCGGGAAGGTGGTCCGCGGCAGCCTGAGTTTCGGCACGAACGAGGCCCTGAGCCAGTTCCTGGACGACAGCACCGGCGGCGGGTTCGTGGACATGGTGAACCAGGCGCTGGGCACCAAGCTGCCGGGCGGGCTGGGGGACAAGATCGGCAAGGCCGACATGATCGATGCGGCCGGCGCCACCTTCATGGGGAACGTGGTGGGCGGCCAGGCGGTCGGGGCCACCATCGGCGCTGCTGCCCGGCTGCTGCCAGCCACGGCGCGCCGACTGCGGGGCCAACGACTGAAGGAGACCGAGGTGGCCGCCCGGGGCCGGCTGACGCAGGCGGGGGTCATCGAGGACGCCGGGGATGGCGCCACCAGGCCGGGCCCTGCTGTGGCCGATGCTGCACCCCAGAAGCCCCCGGCAGGCTTCGCCGAGGCCGACCAGGCCATGCGCCAGCGGCTGGGTCAGGAGCCGGCGTCCACCCCTGCGGACCCCCTGCAGCAGCAGCTGGCCGACGTGGAGGGCCAGATCGCCCAGGTGAACGCGGACAACGCCGCGGCGGTGGAGGGCTTCGCCAAGCCCAAGCAGGGGGACCTGCCGGACCCCCTGGATCCGGCGATCGACCCGTGGGATGACTTCGACCCGGAGCTGCCCGAGGCCACCGACGTGCTGAAGACGCTGGACGAGCTCGCCCCCGAGCAGATCCGCGAGCTGGATCGCACCGATGGCCCGATCACCGAGCCAGTGCAGCGGTTCCAGGAGCAACAGGCGATGACGCCGCAGCCCGAGCCGATCCGGTTCGGCCAGGTGGCGGCCCCCACCGATCGGATCAGCGAGCTCTACGTGCAGGGTGCGGGCGAGGCTGAGCCCTGGAGCCAACTGCTCGATGCCGTGGACCCGGCGGCGCTGCGGGCCCTGAACAACCCCGAGACCTCCCCCGAGCTGGCGCAGGAGCTGATCAACCAGCGGGGCGGCTGGGAGGACGCCACGGCCACCGACATCAGGGATGCGCTGCGGTCGCTGTCCCGGCAGGGCCGCACGGCGCTGGCGGAGCGGCTGACCGGCACCCAGAGCATGGCGGTGGAGGACATCGCCGTGGACCCGGCCCGCTTCCAGTTCAAGGAAGGGGTCGATGCCCAGGGCCAGCAGATCGGCGCATCCCTCAGCGAGGAGGAGTTCTGGAACCCCCGGGCCGAGGGCGTGATCGACGTGTGGCGCGACCCCGCGGATGGGAAGGCCTACGCGGTCAACGGCCACAACCGGCTGGCCCTGGCCCGCCGCCTGGGGATCCCATCGGTGCCGGTGCGCGAGATCACCGCCAGCAAGCCATCGGCCGCCCGTGCGTTCGGCGCCATTGCCAACATCACCGAGGGGCAGGGCAATGCCTTCGATGCCGCGAAGTTCATGCGGGAATCGGGCCTCACCACCCCCGAGCAGCTGAAGGCCGCAGGGATGACCGGGGAGCGCAGCTGGGCCCGTGATGGCCTGGCGCTCACCAAGCTGCCCGACGACCTCTATGGCTCCGCGGTGAACGGCGACATCAGCCTGCGGAAGGCGGTGATCATCGGCGACTCGGGCCTGCCGGAGGGCGGGATGCGGATGCTGGCGGATGAGGTGCGGAAAAACCCGAGCATCCCCGACTGGGAGCTGAAGGAGCTGGGCACCATGACCGCAAGCTCCCCGGCGGTGAAGCCCCGCCAGGGGGGCATCCCGGGCATGGAGAGCTACGGGGTGGACGAGGGGGCCAGGGCCAAGGTCAGGCTGGTGCGCCAGGTGGAGGAGCTGCTGAAGAAGGACGCCAAGGCGTTCGGTGGGGTGGCCAAGGCCGCCAAGCAGCTGGAGAGCAAGGCCGCCAACACGATCGACCGGGCTGGCTCCAAGGCGGTGGCCGAGGAGTCCACCACGGCCCTGAAGACCTTCGAGCGGCTGAAGTACCAGACAGGCGAGGTGGGCGACCGCCTGAACCGTGCGGCCCAGCAGATCGCCGATGGCGAGCAGCCGGCGGCGGTGGCCCGCCAGGTGGCCGACGACATGCCGGCGATCCTCCAGCGGGAGATGGATGCCGCCACGGGCCGGGCGCCCACCCCCGAGGCAAACCCCGACCAGGTGGATCTGTTCGCCCCGCCCGAGCAGGCCGGGCCCCCGGTGGAACCCCCGCCCACGGGCGCCGAGCTGGAGGCCGCCAAGATGCGGATCACTGCTCGAGCGATCCAGAACGGCGAGGCCCGGCCGCCCACCACCCCGATCCCCGAGCTGAGCGATGGCCCGCGGGTGCGGCCCGACGATGCCATTGCCGACATCCATGCCCGCCAGGCGGTGGAGCCCGGCACCCCCGGGGCCCAGGCGCTGGAGGATGAGATCCGGCTGGCCGGCGAGCAGGCCCTGGAGGATTCCGCCAACCGGTGGGAGGCCGAGCAGCAGCTGCGGGAGGCCTACGGCTACGACGAGCGCACCTTCGAGGAGAAGAAGGCGCTGGGGATGATCGATGGGTGGGATGACGCCGAGGCCCCCAGGGCCCAGCCGGAGGCCGCCGCAGGCGAGCCCGTAGCCCCCGTCCGCCCCGAGCCGCTGCGGATCGCCGACGACCTGAGCGCCGCCCCCGAGGGCTGGGATTCGGTCGGCGGCGTCCCCCTGCTCGACTCTGGGCGCATCTTCGACCGGGAGGTGCTGGCGCGGAGGATCATCCGCCAGGTGGCCGGCCCCGAGGCCGAGATCCGCTTCCGCGAGCTCAGCGAGACGCGGCAGCGGCCGGCGGCATGGGGAGGCACCGGCAGAAAGGACGATGTCGCAGAGGTGGGCGGCTTCTACCGCTTCGAGGAAGACCTGATCCAGGTGAACCGCCTGGCCTATCCCTCCGTGAGCGACGAGGAGATCGTGGAGGTGGCCGCCCATGAGGCCTTCCACCGGATCCAGTACCTGGCCCTCTCCGAGAAGGAGATGCGGGTAATGGACGGGGCCTTCGCCAGGGCCAAGGCGCTGCTGGCGGTCGGCCCCAGAGAGATGGCCTACAGTGAAGCTCAGGCGGTTTCGTTCCAGCGGTATGCACGGGCCAAGCTCACCGGAACCGACCCAATCGCGGCTATCTTCGGCCTTCCTGTTAAACCTTCAACGCCGCTTGGAGCAGCAGCGAGGGTCATCGCCAAGGCCTTCGATCGTGTCCTTGATTTTACTGAAAGGGTCACAAATGCTTTCAAGGGCAATGGGTTCGACTCGATCCGAGGAATCTACGACCGTGCTGTAGACGGCGGCCTCGCAAGGACACTGAGCGAAAGCGAGGTGTTCAGCGATTTCCGTATGCAGAAGATCCTGCAGTGGAAGTCCGAGGCCGCCGATCACACGTCAATGCTGCGATCGGCTAACGAATCCATCGCCGCCCTGGATGCACAGATGGAATCCATCCGCCAACGTGCCGCCAAGGAGGGCTGCTAATCATGGCCAACACTTGCGACGACGCCTTCCAGCAACTGCAGGATCTGCAGAAGCAGAAGCAGGAGCTTCAGCAACAGCTGAACGAATCCGAGCGTGCCCGCCGAGCCGGCGATCGCTTCATCATCTCCGAGGCCGGGAACGACGTGATCCTGCCGGGGGTCGATGGGAAGCCCCGGATCCTGAACGATGCCGATCTGACCCGTGGGGTGCAGCAGCTGGCCGACACCCTGGACAGCAAGCAGCTCGAGGATTTCGTGGACCGGGCCCTGGGTGAGCAGCGGCGGCCGGTGGGGGCGGAAGGCCAGTTCCAGAACTACGACCGGATCCTGCGGGAGGTTGACATCCAGGACGCCAAGGATTACGCCATGCTGGCGCGGGCCCTGGGGCTGACCTGGGAGAGGCTGGACCCCAAGGATTTCGCCTTCGTCACCCAGATGTACGGGCGCGAGCGGATGGCCGAGGTCACCGCCAGGGCGCTGAGCGAGTTCGGGGTGACGGTGCCCGAGGTGCAGGCCCGCATGGCCAACGACGCCGCAGGGTTCGCCGGCATGGTGGAGCGGATGGCGCGGATCCGCCTGTTCGCCGATCGCACCAAGAAGCAGTTCATGGATGGCACCGGCCGGATCGCGGACTTCATGGAGTCGCTGCCCGGCGCCGAGGTGCCCGACGTCATGAAACAGGAGGCCTACAAGTGGTACAAGCTGGCCCTGCTGGGTGAGCGCCACTACGCCTTCGCGCGTCGGCGCACCGCCCAAACCCTGCGGAGCCTGCAGGAGGACATGGCCGATGGGGCGATCCCCGATTTCGTGGACACCCCCTGGCTGTCGAAGCCCGAGGACCGGCTGTCCCCGGGGGCCGCCCCGGCCGCCAAGGGGGAACCAGAGGAGATCCTGGGCCTCACCCCCGAGGACGTGAGCCCCGATTCCGTGATCGGCAAGATCATCGACGCCGTGGACCAGGGGCCCGCCGGCACCAGGACCATCCGCGACATCCAGGAGACCCTGGAGATCGAGGGCATGGACCCCAAGGCCAAGTTGGACAAGGGGTGGTTCAACACCACCATGCGGCTGGGGCGGGCCTGGGCCAAGGACTCGCAGCTGTCGGGCACCGTCACCCAGATCAAGTCCGGGGAGATGACCAACATGGTCATGATGCTCTACGGGCCCCTGCAGAAGACCCTGAAGAACGGGCTCACGATGGTCCCCGCCGGCACGAACAGCCTGAAGCGGCTGGGCCTGCTGGACAGCGCCAAGATCACCGCCAGGGCCTACAGCTACGCCCTGCACATGACGCGGCAGGGGCTCAAGAAGCTGCTCAAGGACGCCTATTTCGAGGGCAAGAGTCACTTCGGGGGCAACCCGGATGTCTACGGCAAGCGGATGAGCTCCAATGCCGAGGTGCGGGCGGACGCGAACCGGATTGCACAGCAGCAGTGGGCCACCCGGAACTGGGCCGCAAACGTGGCGATGGCCGGGCCCAAGCTGAACGTGGCCGTCCGGCTGAAGCTGCAGGAGCTCTGGAACGACATGCCCCTGCAGCCGGCCCTGCGGATGCTCGGCACCTTCGATGAGGTGCACGGGAAGTTCCAGTATCTGTTCCACCTGATGAGCGACCTGGAGGTGAAGGCCAGGGCCGAGGCGGTGACGCTGGGCCTGGACACCCCCGCGAAGCGCGATGCCTGGGTGCAGGACCAGATCGAGCAGGCCGTCTATCAGGTGACGCCCACCGAGGCGAACATCAAGGCCTTCCGCAAGCAGCACAAGCTGGGCGAGATGGACGGCCAGCTGGGCCTCGACGGGATGCCCGATGCCTCCGACGACCTGGCCCGGTACACCGACCAGGAGGTGATGGACATGATGGTGAAGCAGGAGGTGGCCGGCAGCCCCACCTTCGGCACCCCTGCATCGGTGCGGGCCTTCCAGTACGGCGCCGAGACCCGGATGCAGGGCACGCCGGGCGGGGAAATGACCCGCTTCATGGACTCCACGACGGACCCGATCAAGGCCATCGACCGCAGCGTGATGGCGATCCGCAAGGAGTGGTGGGCCGACACGATCCTGCCCTACTGGCGGGCCCCAGCGAACGCCCTCCTGTTCGACATGAGGCTGGCCACCAGCCCCTTCTACGACCCGATCAAGATGGTGGCCCTGGCCATGAAGGGGAGGGCCGGCAGCGAGGAGATGGCCGAGGTCGCCAGTCGCTGGACGATCTCGATGGGCCTGCTGGCCCTGTTCGGCGCCGTGGACCAGGCGGGCCTGATCACCGGCAACACCCACCCCGATCCGGCCAAGCGCAACAGCTTCATGGGGATGCCCTACCTGGGCGGGATCCCGATCCTCTCCACCCTGTTCCTGTGGAAGGACGTGAAGGATGCCCTGACCAAGGCGGGCGCCAGCGACCTGGACGGCAACGAGGCCTTCAACGGCGCCGCCCAGGTGCTGACCGGCTACATCATGCGGGGCACCGGCGTCGCCCAGCTGCAGCAGCTGATCAGCGCCTTCGGGGACGGGAACATGGATTCCTGGGATGCGCTGGTGAAGTTCGGCGGCTTCATGGCCAAGGGCCTCTACGTGCCTTTCTCTGGCGCCCTGGGGTCCGTCGAGCGGTCCTTCGGCATGGACCTGGCCAACCAGTACCAGGACGGCAAGGACAGCCACCTCCTGCAGTACCAGCAGGGCCTGGCCGGCGACCTCGATGGCCCGCTCGCTGGGGTGCAGAAGCGGCTGCGGGATGTCGCCTACAGCGCCCTGCCGTTCGTAGCCGGCATGGCGGGCAACAAGCGTGACCAGGACTGGCTGGGCAGCCCCCGGGGACACATCGCGGGGATTGACTTCGCCAGGGTGATCCCAATCGGTTTCCCCGGCGCCTGGCCGAACGATCCGATCTATGCGGAGCTGGAGGCCATGGGCCAGCTGGACCCGCCGGTGCAGTTCCGCCGCCGCAACCTCGACGGGGTGGGGATGACTGCAGCCCTGCAGCGAGAGGCGATCGACATCTACGGCTCGGCGAAGGGCGGCAGCCTGCTGGCGACCAACGCCATGGTGGGCAAGCAGGTGGTCGCCCGGCTGCCCGTGGAGTATCAGGTGGTGCTGCCCAATGGGGTGCGGGTAAAGGACGGGGAGACCATCACGATCGACCTGGCCCCCTACCTGGAGAAGCACGTGAAGGGGAAGGCGGTGGCCGACGCCCTGCGGTCCCTGTTCAACGACCCGATCTACCAGCGGATGGAGGCCGACGCCCGGCTGACCTCCGACCTGGAACGCCGGGATATGCCCCAGGCGATCCGGCGGCAGCAGCCGGCCCAGCTGATGATCAGCGCCATCAAGGACTACTACCTCGAACGGACCCGGAACGAGCTGGAGATCCGCGCCAGGGATGGCAAGAGCCCCGAGGCCAAGGCCTGGAGCGATGCCAAGACCGCTGCGGTCAAGGCCCGCACCCAGAATGCCCTGGATCAGCTCCAGCCGCTGGTGGATGCCCTGGGGGGCGCCAGGTGAGGGATCCCCGCGCCACTGCCCGCGCCATCGGCGGGGCCTCTTGGCTGGCCATCGCCTTCGGGGTGATCTTTCTGGTGGACTGCCGGGTTCATGGCGGCAAGGTGGACGGCTGCTACCTGACCGGCGGCGCCCTGGCGGGGCTGGGGACTGCGGGCCGCGCCGGCTGGGAGAGCGGCTTCTGGACCCCGAACCCGGCCCTGAACCAGGCCCGGCGCCGATCTGTCCGCAAGGAGGACGAGCAGACAGAATGAGGCTGCACCCGTGCAGCGCAGTTCGTGACGCTCCCGATCCCCTACTCCTACCGCACCTATGACGGGAACGGGACCACGGACGTGTTCGCCGTGCCGTTCCCGTACATCGTCAAGCCGCACGTCCGGGTCTACCTCAACTGGAATCCGAACACCGCCGTGTTCGAGTCCGAGCTGGCGCCCGGGGTGGGCTTCGACTGGGCCGGCGATACGTCGGTCAATCTGGTGGTCCCCCCGCCCCTGGGGAAGACGGTCTCGGTGGTGCGGATCACCCCGATCGACCAGCGGGTGACGCAGTGGCAGGCCGGCAGCCCGCCCACGGCCTTCGAGCTCACCGCCGCGGACCAGCAGGTTCTGTTCGTGGTGCAGGAGTTCATCGACCGGGTGATCATCACCCAGGGCGCCGTGAACCTTCTGTCGGGTGGCGCCCCGCTGGTTCAGGTGATCGACAACCTGATCAGCACCAGCCAGACATCGGCCCTCAGCGCCAACCAGGGCCGGGCGCTGAAGGCGCTGATCGACGCGATCGATGCCGTGGTTGATGGGCTGGTGGCGGACGGCAGCGGGCCCGCGGTGGTCGATGGCCTGACCAGCACCGACGCAGCCGCGGCACTCAGCGCCAACCAGGGGCGGGTGCTGAAGAACCTGATCGATGGGGTGGTCGCTGGGAACATCACGAGCGTTGGAGGGGTTTCGTCGGCGCTGCTGAACACCCTTGCGGTGGATGACCCGAACACGCCGGTGGGGACGATCGTGTGGCTGCAAAGGAACCCGCTCACCCCGCCTGACGGCTGGCTGCATTGCAATGGGGTGGACAAGCAGAGGGCGCAATACGCTCAACTTTTCAACGCAATCGGGACCACCTACGGCAACGGCGACGGGACCACAACCTTTGGCTTTCCGCTGCAGGCAAACCTAACCAACCCCTTCGCGCCGGACGCCAGCTACTTCCCGTTCATCAGGTTTGGGGCAAGGCTTTCGGAACCTGGGGAGCTTTTCGTAAAATACAGCACCGGAGACCAGCTGAGCGCAGCTTTTGTCGATGGCCTGACAGTCGGAACTGCGATCACCATTAGCGGCGCGACGGGGATGCAAACCGCCAACGGAATGGGCCCCAGCATTTCAACAGATGCGCTGATTGTCTCCAACGCCAGCAACAACACTACAGGAAGAAATGTCTACATCTGGAAGCGCAGCGGCAGCTCGTTTTCTCTTGTGAACGCTTCTCCCGCCCTGGCCGGGACTGGCAACACAAAAGCGGTAGCGGTCAGCCCTGATGGGAACTACGTTGCGGTCCTCACGTCGGCACCGAACAACGTTTTATACATCTACAAGGCTGACGCAGCGAAAAACAACTACACGCAGATTCAGTCACTGACGCTTAGCGGCCCGCTGACATCTAGTATTTCAAACACGGCGATCCGCTGGTCACGGTCTGGCAGCTTCCTCTGCCTGTGGGAGAACCTTTTCCCCCCGTATCGGCTGATTGCAAGGAGCGGCGACACCTTCACGGAAGCAACAAGCTATCCAGCTCTTTCTCCGACCTTTTCGAGTCTTCGCGCTGTTGAGTTTGACCCAACGGACAACTACGTTCTCTTGGTCACAGATACTGTCGCCCACATTATCGCCAGATCCGGCAGCGCCTACGTTGCTGTTGCGTCTTACTCCTGTTCTGGAGCGAGGAATGGATTCTGGAGCGCCGCAGGGAACCGGATCGTAATCAGCACCACTGCATCTCCCCTCCTGGTTCTTGCGTTTAACGGGACGACGCTATCTCTCGCTGCGAGCAACGCCACACAAAGCGATCGGCTGGTGCCAGTCAGGCGTGTTCCGGGCAGGTTCTACATCCGTGAGCTCAGCACATTTACCAACGAGCTATGGTCGTTCGCTGGTGACACCCTGACCAACCTCGGCACCCCTTCTCCGGCGTTCTTCTCAGGTTCTTCTACGGGGATGAGCAGCGGCCAGACGGTGGACTGACGCCCATGGCGCCACCTCTGCACCCCCGTAGAATCCCTTTACATTCCGTCCCGTCCGATGCTTGGCCCTGAACTCCTCCTGGCCGTGATCGGGCTCGGAAGCTCGGGCGTCATCGCCCTCTGGCGCATCAGCTTCGCCCTGGGCCGCTACGAGGCCAGGACCGCGACGGTCCTCGAGAGCATCAGCAAGATGCTGTCTGACCACGAGAGCCGCATCAGGGACCTGGAGCACCCCGGCCGGGGTGGCTAGACCTCTGCACCCCTGTAAACTTCAGGGGAGACGCTGCCTTGAGCCATGCCTGGGGAAGATACCTCCTGGGGTGGTGGCGTAACGCAAAACCAGCTGCTGGGTGGCATGGGCGAGGATTCTTCCTGGGGCGGCACCCTCACCCAGCGGCAGCTCGAGGAAAGCGGCGGCCTTGGCGGCGGCGGCGGTGAAGGGGGGAGCCCCACAGGCCTCTCGATCATCGACCGGACTGCCACCGGGTTCACCATCGCCAGCAGCACTGGCGCCGATGCGATCACTCCCCCGGCGACCACCTCCCTGGCGGGGCTGCTCACCGCAGCGGACAAGACCACGATCGACGCCCTGGCGCTGATCGCCGCTGCACTGCAGCCGGTGGCCACCAGCGGGGCCTATGCAGACCTGAGCGGCCGGCCGACCCTGGGCGACTCTGCCTTGAAAAACGTCGGCACGGTGGCCGGCACGGTGGCCGCCGGGGACGACGCAAGGCTGAGCGATGCCCGCTCGCCAACGACGCACACCCACACGGCGGCCCAGATCAGCGATGCCTCTACCGCTGGTAAGGCGCTGCTGCTGGCGACAAACGAGGCGGCGCAGCGGACGGCCCTGGGCCTGTCAGCGGTGGCATCCAGCGGGTCGTACAGCGACCTCTCCGGCCAGCCCACCATCCCCACCCCAGGCGGCACCACGGGGCAGGTGCAGTTCCGTGCGCTGTCCGGTGCGTTCACTGGTGCGGCGGGGGTGGTGATCGACCCCACCAGCGGGCAGCTCACGCTGGCGAGCTTCCTGGCAGGCGCGGCGCCGGGAACGCCTGCGACGGGGTTCGCGCTCTACTCGAACGCCAGCAATGCCTTGTCGTGGAAAGGGGCTAACGGCTTCACCCGGACATTCGACGGCACCAGCAACACGGAAGACCGCAGCTACACGCTGCAGAACAAGTCCGGCACGATTGCACACCTGGACGATATTCCATCGGCTGGTGGCACCAGGACATTCCCGCTATTTATTGCCCGCGACAATCACCCACCGGCCACGAACAACGCCACGCTCGACACGCGCAACGTTCCGGCCGTCCTTGAGTTCGACCCGACCACGGAGGAAACGACCTTTTTTATTGGTGTGATCCCCGAAGGTGCCAACACCTCGAGCGGCCTGCGGGCACGGATCTGGGGCATGGGCGACACCGCCACCACCGGCAATGTCCGCCTGGCGGCAGCGTTTGAACGCATGAACACCGACCTGGACGCTGATTCATTCGACACGGCCGCAGAAGCAACCAGCACGGCAAGCGCGGCCAGCGGCACGCCCTGGGTCACGGAGATCACTTGCACCACGATTGATGGACTGGTGGCGGGCGATCTGTTCCGACTGCGGATTGCGCGGAAGGCGGCAGATGCTGTGAACGACACAATGGCCGGCGACTTCCAGCTGCTGGCTGTCGAAGTGCGGCAGGTGGCGTGATGGCCCTTCAATTTGCCAGCGCCAGCAGCCAGTACCTGACCACGGCATCGGCGCCAGCAACGGCGATACCGATCACGATGGCGTGCCGGTTCAATGCAGTAGCCGGCGCTGTGGACGGAGTGTTGATGGCCCTGGGGGCAACGTCAGGCAACTTTGACCGACTCGTTCTGACGCGCAATGCCGCCCTAACAATCGGGGCGCAATCCGTAGCTGCCACGGTCGCCACCAGCGCCAACAGCGGGAGCTTCACCACTGGCGCATGGCAGCACGCCGGGGGAGTGTTCCAGACTGCGAACAAGCGGGCGTTCGTCAACGGCGCAGGCGGGACGGCACAGACCAGTGCATACAGCCTGACGGGACTGGCTCAGTTGACGATCGGCGCCAGGCGCAACTCTGCCGGCTTTGGGGTGTTCCTGAGCGCCGGCGTGGCAGAAGTCGGCATCTGGACCGATGCCCTCACTGATGAGGAGATGGCATCACTAGCAGCAGGGTTTACGCCTGATCAGATTCGCCCGCAGTCGCTGGTGTTCTACGCCCCGCTGATCCGCACGATCCAGGACCTACGCGGCGGGCTGACGATTACTCCCACAAACAGCCCCACCGTTGCCGTTCACCCGAGGGTATTCCAATGAGCCTCTTTCGCAACATCGCCACCGAGGAAATCCGCGAGATCGATCCCGATCTTGTCGTCAGATGGGAGGAGGTGAACAATCCCAAGGCGATGCTGTGGGTGCCCTACATCGCGCCGGAGCCGCCGCCAACGCCCCCATCGCCCAATTACATCTCGTTCTACCAGGCGCTGCTGGCCAGCCAGTCCTACCAGCAAGGCGTCCTGCCGCTGGTGCTGAGCGGGACATCGCCCACGATCGTCGGCCGCCTGACCATCTTCGAGTCGCAATTCAGCGAGGCGCGGAACGGCCGGGCGATCCCGGAGGCGCTGCAGGCGGCCCTCTGGATCCTGTTGGAGGAGCTGGTCCCCACAGAGGCGATGCAGGAGGAGCTCCAGGGGCTGCTCGAGCAGTTCAACCTGGCGGCGCTGTATTCGCTGGCGCCGCCTCAGTAATCCCAGCGCACCCGGGGTCCGCCGCGGCGTCTGCCGATGTGGATGAAGCCCTTGGGGGCGCCGTAGCCGAGCGAGTAGGGCCAGGCCTTGTCGGCCCACTCCTGCAGTTCGATCACCGGCACCCCCTCGATGTAGAAGTCGATGGCGCCCACGCCCGGGGCGTCGTAGAGGTGCTCCGACTGGCTGGCACCACCGACCGCCCTGTTGATCGCCGGGGGCCTGTAGGCGCTGGTGATGATCACCGGGCGCCCGCCGAACGCGGCGCGGGCCTTCTCCGCGAACTGGCAGAGCTGCAGGGCCGTGCCGCACTGGTGGTAGTGATCGAAGCGGCGCGCCTCCTGCCCGAGGGCCAGCTCGCCGTAGGTGATGTGGGGGGTGACCCGGTGGCCGAAGGGGGAGTCAGGAGTGAAGGGGGCCGCGGCAGGAGGCTCAGAAGCCCGCCACGTCTCGGTGAACTCCTCAAGGATGTCGGGGTGCCCCTTCAGCCGCTCATCCAAGTGGCTGAGGGATGCCAGCTGCCCGGGGGTCAGTCGGCCCGCCTTGGCGGCCTCCAGGGCCGCATCACGGACAGAAGCGAAGGTCATGGGGTGGTGGTGGTCTGCATGGGTGCATCATGCCTCCAGACAGTGCTCCCAGCGATAATGGGGGGCGACATCTGCAGGGCTGCACCGTGGCCGAATCCATCACCGACAAGCTGGCCACCATGCACAAGCTGGTGGTCGATTCGATCCTTGATGACCTTGAGGGGCTGGAGCAGCCGATGGCTGACGGAGACGGCAACCCGGTGGCCTGGCCGATGGAGCAGCGCCAGGCGATTCAGCGCATGGCCCTGGCGGTCCTGAAGCAGAACGGCGTCACCGCGCCGGCGCCGAAGGGCAGCGGCCTCAACAATGCGGCCAAGCTGGCGGGCAAGCTCGACTTCAAGGGCCTGCAGGAGAAGCGGGCCATCGTGCTGCCCTTCAAACGCGAGCCCGAATCACCGGCCGCATGATCCCCCCGGCGGTCCTCCCACGGGCCTCCGGCATCCGGCCCATCGCCATGGCGTCGGCGCTCATCCCGCAGTCCGAGAAGAAGCTGTCCAGCACTGCCTGATCCAGCTCGTCCTGGCGCTGCTTGGCCTGCCGCTCCTGATCCTGCGCGACCGATTCCACGAAGAAGGCCGCGGCCATCGCCAGCGCATCGATCCGGTCATCGAACGGCAGGCTGCCGCGCTCCACCGTGATCCGGCTGAGCTGGTACATCAGGCTCCGCTGGTGGCCGGTGTCGGAGTCCATCTCGGCCTCCAGGTAGTCGTTGGCGATCACCGCCTTGGCCACCACCAGCCGGTGCTGCTGGACCAGCGGGGCCAGCGTGTCGATGATGCGGCGCTCCTTCTGCTGGCTGTGGCGCACCTCCTCGATGCTGCAGGGCCACACGCGGGCCATCACCGGCGCCAGCGCCGCGGTGAACATCCCATCGCCGAAGTTGGCCTCGGTGACGATGTTCGTCACCGCCCAGCGCTTCGCCACCTGGGCCAGGGCCTCCAGCGCCTCATCCGAATAGCCCAGCCGGGTGCCGCCGGACTCGAGCAGGAACTGGTTCCCGTTCAACTCAGCCACCACGGCCCAGGCCATCTCATCGCGGCCGCGGCCGCTGGGGTCGATCGCCATCACGCACCGCCAGGCCTCGGCCTTGGGCACGTAGGTGCCGATGAACGCCGGCCGGTAGTACCATCGATCGGCACCCAGGCCGGTGCAGACCAGCTCCTGCAGCCGCATGTCGGTGCCGTTGCCCCAGCTGACGGTCTCCGGCAGGGCCTTGCCGTCCAGCGGCATGACGATCAGATCGCCCAGGCGGATCGGGAACCGATCCAGGGTGCTCAGCCGGCAGTTGAGCATGTAGTTCAGCTGCCAGCTGATGCGGGTGTTCCCCGCCTTCCGCTTCAGCAGCTCATCGAACCCGAACCGCTCCGGGTCCGTGGGTTCGCCCACCAGCGACGGGTCCGCTTCGACCTCTGCCAGGATCAGCGGATCGAGGCAGCCGTCGTAGCAGTCGATCTGCTCGGCCACCTTCGGGTCGGGGTATTCCGCGGGCCAGTACCGCACGGCATAGCCCCGCCGCCGGCTGAGCTCCAGGTACAGGCTGGTCTCCAGGTGCGGCGTCCCCAGGAACATGATCTGGCGCGGCAGCAGCTGGCCCTCGTCCGGCAGGATGATCTGCTCCAGTTCCGTCACCGCATTGGCCAGGCGCTCCTGCTTGAGCGGGGTGATGGAGTTGTTCAGGGTCTCGATGTCGTCCGGGATGGCGCACGAACACCGCTTCCCGGTCAGGGCGCTGGAGAGGATGCCGCAGGCCCGCACCGATGGCGCCTGATCCCGGCCAGGGATCACCGGGCCCACGTCGAAGTTCTTGGCGCTGCTCCGGCCATCGGGCCGCGGCGCCAGGCACTGCAGCAGCTCGATGTTCTGGAACCAGTTCAGCATCTGAGTCGTGATCTCGACCGCCTTCTCCTGGGTGTTGGAAGGGATCAGAATCTTCTCGTTGATCGGATCACGCATCAGCCGCCAGCTGGCGTAGATCGCGGCCATGGTGCTCTTAGCCACCCCACGGAACCCGATGGTGATCTGGCGATCCGGGCCGTTCTGCATCCAGTCCAGGATGCCCAGCTGCTGCTTGGTGGGCGCCCCGTCCGGTGGCACCAGGCCGATCTCGCGCAGGATGAAGGCCGCGAAGTTCGGCAGCGGCTCCAGCTCAGGGGGGAGGGGTTCCCAGGTGGTCATCCACCCACCCGCACCTTCGAGCGGATCGCCTTCTTGGTGTCCCCCTGGGCCGCCAGGCGCTCCTGATGCCGCTGGGTCGCCGCGGCATCCTCAGCCGCCTTCGCTGCCTCCTGCTCCTCCCGCTTGCGGCGCACCGCCTCGATGGCCTCCTCGCGCCCCGGCGGTTCCGGGATCCCAGCGTCGGCCAAGAGCTTGGTCCAGTTCACAGCGAAGCCCTCCCACCGTGAGGCAGAAGGGCTCCGGGGCCAGCAGGCAGCACCTCCCCGACCACCACCAAGCGGTGGAGACGCGCCGCAAGATTCAGGCCCAAGGCCACCTTACTGGGCCTCCCCCTTCGAGGCCCGCTTGCGCTTCACCGGGACGTGTTCGGGTTCGGGTTTTTCGGTCCTCTGCCGCTCCCGGTATTCCTGTTCGGCCGCGGCAATCTCATGGGCCGGCACATCACTGCCGAATCGCTGCAGCCCCAGGCGGATCCGTTCGTCGTTGGTCAGATAGGGCACTGCACGGGTGCAGAGTTCAGCCCAAGCCTACCGGTAGATCAGCAGAACAACGACAGCTGGCCGGCGGCCTCCAGGTCGATCCGCTGCTGCTCGAGCTTCCGGCGGATGATCTGGCTGTCGCCGCTCAGCTGCCGGCGAACCTCGTGGCGCCAGACCTTGTAGGGCCACAGACTGCGCTGCCCGAACGGATAGGCCTCACGCAGGGCACGCTTCAGGGCCCGCTCGTCCTCGGTGCCGACCTCTTGGATCACCTTGGCAATGATCGGCGCGGCGATCTTGCGCCAGTAGCTGTCGCTCATGGCTCAGTGACTCCAGATCGGAGTGATCTGCGGGACCGTGTAGCTGGGGGTCGGCTGCAGGTATCGGGGCCCACTGGGTTCCACCAGGATCACCCCGCGGTTCACCGGGCTGGTCTGCAGCCGGTAGGTGGGCTGGCCGTAGCTGGGGGTGGTCAGGCAGCCGCCGATCATCCCCGGCGTGGCGCCGTTGATGCCGCAGGTCTGGGCGGCGGTGGGGAGCGCGTGGCAGCTGGGGCCGATCAGCAGGAAGAAGATCGAGGGGGCAGTGAGGGGTTTCATGGGATGGTCAGAGATCGGTGAACGTCCGAAAGCGGTTGCCAGCCCGCAGGGTCCAACCAGGCTTCGCGGGGTATGTCCTCCCCAGTCTGATGCCGGCCTCCATCCCATCCAGGTAGGCAGTCCGAGGGTCCCGGGCCACATTCGTGAAGCATGTGCGCATCGAGGCCCACAGCCAGCGGCCGAAGCAGATGAATGGCACCAGCGGGAGCGGCGCCACCACGACCCAGCCGCTCACCCAGTCGAACCAGGCAACGCCATAGCCGGCGGGGATCATCGTCCTCTCATCGATCCGTCGAATCAGCTTGAGTTTCATGGGTGGTGGTGGTGGTGGTGGTCAGGCGAGTTCAAGATCACCCGGAACCGGGTGGATGTGTCGGCCGTCGATCGCTTCGCTGAACTGCTTCCAGAGGTAGCCGCGCCGTTGCGGGCCGCCCACGGAGGCGATGTACGGGTGGATCAGGAAGCACCGCTGGCCGGTCTGGGGATCCTTCCAGCGGGCGATCAGCTGGTGGCGCAGGAGGACGGCAATCATCCGCCTGGCCTGCACCGGGTCGCGGCCGATGTGGTCGGCCAGGGCGGCAGGGGTGATGTTGGCCCGCCCGGTGTTGGGATCCATCTGCTGGATCAGCAGCAGCAGGAGGCCCAGGTCGCCGAAGTGGATGCGCTTCGACCGGATCAGGTCCACCACGATGTCGTTGCCCAGCCAGTACATGACAAAGCGATCAACGTGTTCGTTATACGATTTGGCCCCTTTCAGCATAGACCCTTGCACCAGTGTAGAAGTGACCCTAGAGGGTTGCACAAGAATCTGCAACCCAGTGGCCTGACCCTTCCAGCAGCGGCGCGGTCGATCGAGAAACGCTTCTGATTATCTTTTATGTCGAACGAGCGTGATGCGAGGGAGGCATGACCTCCAGGGGCTGTTCCGCCACCTCGAATCCATCACCCCATCATCGCCCCCTCACTCAGCGAGGTCGAAGGAGCGAAGCGACGCCCGGCCGCAGCGCCGATCCAGGGGGCACGCGCAGGCGAAGCCGAGCATGGACCCGGCCAACGAAGTCATCCCCACGCCTGCAGCACCCAGACGCCCCAGGAAGCCTTCCCTGCATCCCTGCAGGCATGGATGCACCCATGGGGGCCCCAGGGGCAGGTTCTGGGGCCTCCTGGGCGCCAGTTCGGTGGAAGGGGACCACTGGGAACCTCAGAGGACTTTGGGGTGCGCGGTTTTTTCCGGTGGTGGGTAGCACCTCGGGGGACGATGGGCAACTTGGGAGAAGCCAAGGGGGACCGTTTTGGGGTCCCGCGATTGGGTGGGTATCCCAACCGGCGAGAAACGCAGCCGCCCCCCATGGCCCCCTGTCCGATCGACGCCATGGGAGCCGCTGCCGCACCACCAGGGCACCACCAGGGCCAGACCCACTGCGGCGCAGGGGATGACAGTGGATGCGACATCCGATGACAGGGGCAGGCAGGGTGCGCCCGGGCCCGCAGGTGGGTGAAGAGAGGGTGAGAAAGACTTAAGAGTTGGTGAGTATGCTACGAATTGTTGCAAGTGCACCTCCGCCCCACGCCAGCCCCAGGTGCACCCCTGCACAATGGGGGAGCACTGCAGGGATGCAGGGCACCACCACCACAGCACCTCGACAACCGATGACCACCACCACCACGGGTCCATGCCACGCATGGGCCTGGGGCGCATCTGAGTGCGCCTGCGATCGGATGACAGCTGCCGGCAATGCCTGCGGCCGGAAGCGGCTGCCCAACGGTGCCAACCACGGCCCTTACGAGCTGTGGTCGGCCGAGATCGACACGGCGCAGGCTCTGCAAGCCCTGTCGCTGACGCACGAGCAGGCCCAGAAAGCTCCGATCGCCTGACCCACCACCGGAGGCCCACGGGTCTCCCTTGGTGGCTCTGCCACCTACCACCACCACCACCAGACCATGACCACCACCACCGAGACCAAGCCGGCACTCACCCGGCTCCTTGAGGAACTGGCAGCAGGTTTCCAGGACGGCACACGTTGCGACGGGAGCGAATTCGAATCCCTGAAGGACGACATGCCCAACCGGGACCGCTGGCAGCAGGTGATCCGCGAATGCCACTACGGCGAACTGCCGAACGACTGGCGCTACCAGACCGTCCACCGGCTGGCTGATGCCTTCCTGGAGCGTGACGAGTCCGACGACCTCAGCGATGTGATGCCGGAGATCGCCGACGGCCTCACGGACTGCGGCCATTCCGATCTGTTCGCATGGCTGGCCGAGCATCCCAGCCGGGCCGCCTGGAATGACGAGGGCATGGCTCCTGAGGGCCATGACATCGGCCAGATGGCGCAGAGCCGGCAGTACGAGGAGATCGAATCCATGGGTCACACCCTCCTTGAGGAAGTGACCGCATGGGCAGAGGAGATCGAGGGCGAGGAAGCCGACGCCTGAACCACCTACGGAGGCCCTGCGGGGCCTCTCTAGGCGGCTCACCGCCTACCACCACCACCACCACCACCACCAGCCCATGGCACGACACACACTCACCAAAGCCGAGGTTGTGACTTATTGCCGTGAAGTGTTCCGGGAGAACCCCGACACATTCCGCGGAGACGTTACAGCGAAGCGGGAGTTCTTCAATAACTACACCGATTCCCTTTGCAAGGATCGGCGGATCACTAGCCGCCAATACGAAACATGGGGGAACCCTTTCTAATGACCCGCCCTCGCTACCGCATGGAAGGGCTGCCAGGGATCGCTCCCGCGAGGGAGTGGAACCCACCAGCACCACCACGGGACCGCCCGCAGCAGGGCTGGCTTCCGTTCAGTGATGGCGGCCAACTGGGGCCCTTGTTCGATACCACCACCGCCGCACAGGACCGATGACGATCAACTACGGCCAGCCCTGGACCGTGGGCTACTGGCACCCCGACTACGCCGAGGAGGCCCGGCGCAAGCTCCACGCCTCCGGCCGCTGGCACAACCTCGAGGTCCGCCAGCTGATCCCCAGCCGCTGCCGCTGGTATCTGGTGCCAGCCACGGGGATCCAGCAACCGGGCTGGTAGCCCATCGACCCACTCACTGGGCCCACCTGGGCCCTCTGAGCGGCTCACCGCTCACCACCACCACCCACCTGAACCAATGACGACCGATGAACTCATTCTCACGGGGCTCGCCATGACCGCATCCGCAGTCCGCACCGTGTTTTTCAACCTGATCGTGCCCATCGTGGCCCTGGGGATCGCCGCGGCCACCATGCACCGGGAGCGGACGCTGCCCAAGCTGCTGCCGCCTGCCCGCCCTGTAGTGGAGGCGCAGAACGTGAGCCTCACCAACCTGCCGGTGCGGGAACTCCGGCTGCTGGCACGTGCCGCTGGTCACAAGGCCCTCGCCCGCAGCGGCCGGAAGGCCCAGCTGCTGGAGGTGCTCGCTTGAACTACGACCCGAAAACCAACCGCTCCCGGCTAATGACCTACCCCATCACCACCACGCTGAACAACATCCGCAAGCACGACCCCTGTTCCGAGGGGTGGCAGAAGCTGCTGAAGCACCTTGGCAAAACCGGGGCAGATGATGAACCGCTCGAACTGGTGACGGTTCTGGATTCCAATGGGCTGGACGATGCCCTTTGGTGCTGTCACGTCCTCCCAGAACATGACAGGGATTGGCGGCTATTCGCTGTCTGGTGCGCGAGGCAAGTTCAACGCCTGATGAACAACCCTCGCAGCGTTGAGGCGCTAGACGTGGCTGAACGGTTCGCCAATGGCGCGGCGACACCGGAGGAGCTGGCCGCCGCCAGGACCGCCGCCTGGGAGGCCGCCGCCTGGGACGCCACCGGGGCCGCCGCCTGGGCCGCCGCCTGGGCCGCCGCCAAGGACGCCACCGGGGCCGCCACCTGGGACGCCACCTGGGCCGCCACCTGGGCCGCCACCTGGGCCGCCACCTGGGACGCCACCTGGGACGCCACCGGGGCCGCCACCTGGGCCGCCACCTGGGCCGCCACCTGGGACGCCGCCGGGGCCGCCGCCTGGGCCGCCTCCTGGGACGCCGCCGGGGCCGCCGCCTGGGCCGCCGCCAAGGACG
>Ga0315904_10002835_pt1 | contig 26272 bp, 28 predicted proteins | sample LakEriMetagenome_6_FD_203529 | JGI IMG/M metagenome (GOLD analysis project Ga0315904, IMG submission 203529) | Freshwater fungal communities from buoy surface, Lake Erie, Ohio, United States - Buoy 12 MA120 | ecosystem: Environmental > Aquatic > Freshwater > Lake | place: USA: Lake Erie, Ohio...
CTTCAAACAGCACCCGGCCTTCATGGGGTTGGTCCAGCCCGGCAATGACCTTCAACAAGGTACTCTTCCCGGAACCGGTTTCACCGGCTATGGCAAGATGCTGGTCCGCAGCATGTTCAAAGGAGATGTCTTTCAAAATAAAAGCATCGCCCTTCTCCCTGCCAATACCTTCTACAGATAACATACTGTGAAGATACTGGTAAAACCTGCTTACTGGAAAATGGTCCAGGGATCAACACCCTACAAAAATATAATCACCCTTATCCTCATACCTGGTCTGTTAACGATGTTCCTGGTAGACATTTGCAGGCAGGGCAACAGCGAGTTGCTGGTATTCTTCACCCGACAAACCGTCCAGCCCATGTAAGATCTCTTTCAATTGCTCCACCGTACGAAATCCTACCACTGCAGCAGTTACTGCAGGATGATGCAACACATACTGAAGCGCCAGCCCCGTTTTTGTTCGTCCCAAAGCTTCGAGCGAAGCCAGGGCCTCAGCCGCCTTCCGCACTTCATCCTCACTTCTGTTCAAATAAGGCTTCGCCGGTTTACCTGCCAACAGCCCCTGTGCAAGTCCTCCTCGTGCCAATACGCCAATGCCATGATCCTGTAACAACGGCAGGCATTCTTCCGCGGGCCTCTGATCCAATATACTATACTGCATCATCACACTGCTCAGATTGGACCTTTCCACCCATCTTCGGATCACGTTCGGACGAATAGAAGAAATGCCATAATACCTGATCTTCCCCTGGGCCTTCAATAGCTCAAAGGCTTCAATGGTGTCATCGGTAGGATCATCTAATGTTCCACCATGCAGTTGATACAAGTCAATGCGATCGGTTCCCAAACGGGCAAGGCTTTCCTCCACAGCCCTGATGATATATTCCTTCGACGGATCCCAACTCCAGCCTGATCCATCGGCCTTCCATGCATTGCCCACCTTAGAAGCAATAAACACCTTATCCCGCTTCCCTTTCAGCGCCTTTCCCACCAATGCCTCATTCTCCCCCTTGTTATACAGGTCCGCGGTGTCAAAAAAATTGATACCTGCATCGATCGCCTGATGCAAAACATATTCGTTGTTGTTCTCCGGTTTGAGCGACATACAACCGAATGCGATCCGGCTGATGTGCATATCCGTATTGCCCAGCTTGAGGTATTCCATATAAATCTGTTCCACCCTTAAAAACTTCCCTGGTCCACGTCCTTCATAAACTTGATCACACCGGGGATATAGGTCTTCTGATCGTCGAACTGCGACAAATGACTTCCATTGGGACAAAGTAAAAATCTTCCTTTCTTCACCTGGGTGGACATCCATTCCATATACTTCGGATCCATGGTATCATAGGTTGCACCGATCACCAGCGTGGGCACGCTGATCTTTTGAATATCCTTAGAGCGATCCCAGTTCTTTATGGATGCATTTCCGGTTACCCCAAACTCGCTGTAACCCTGCATGTACACATAAATATTCTTGCTCAAATGCTTAAACACCCGCATCACCGGCTCCGGCCACTGTTCCACCGGCATTCTCAATACATGTTTCGTGTAATAATGCTCCGTGACCAGGGCTTCATACCTTGGATTGGTAAAATCGCCGCGGGCTTCCATGTTCTTGATCTCTTTCAATACCGCTGGATCCATCTGGGGACCCAACACCTCTTGCGCATACTTATTATACTCAGGAATACTGGCCATCATATTCGATATCACCAATCCTTTAAGATTGTCCTGATACTTCAAAGCATATTCCATAGCCAGCATTCCTCCCCATGATTGTCCCAACAGAAAGAAGTTGTCTTTACTCAGTCCCAGCGCTTTTCGAACCTGCTCTACTTCCTCTACGAAATGTTCTGTTGTCCATAAAGTAGAATCATTGGGTTGATCGCTGTAATAAGATTCCAGCTGGTCGTAATAGATATACTCGATCCCTTCAGCAGGCATATAGCTGTCGAAGCACTCGAAAAACTCATGGGTCCCGCCAGGGCCTCCATGGAGCATGAGCAGTTTGATCCTGGGATTATTACCCACCCGTTTGGTCCAGACCCGAAACGTCCCCTTGGGCGTAGTGATGGGGATCATCCTCACGCCTCCCGTGAATTTTTCGGTGGAGTCTATAACCGTGAAATAAGAAGTTGAGGCTGCCGGCTCTGTTTTGCTGCCCGTACTGCAGGCCGCCATGGATAAAAGGATCGTGACCAGTTGAAATGCTTTCTTCATGTTCCTGAGATTTTGGAGCATATAAGCTACGATTTTTTCAGGTACACGATCCAAATTGGAAATGAGTCAAAACCTATTTACAAGAAAGGTTGCTGTGGCATCATTAGTCACAGCAACCTTGCTCGTTTTATTCTTCTGAAAACGCCGGGTAGCTTATTTCATTTTGGGCAGTTCGTAGGTGGTGAAAATGCTCTTCTTGGCAACTGCTTTTTCAACCTCATCCCATTTGCGCGGAGCTGCAACAGAGATGTTCTCGCAGGAGTTCTTACCAATGATCACGTCGTCCTCAATGCGGACGGCAATATCCCACCATTTCTTATCGCAGGGGCTGCCTTTCGGAATATAGATACCAGGCTCAACAGTGATCACCATATTCTCTTTTAATGGCCCACCGTTGTTTTTATCATGTACGTCCAGACCGAGATGGTGTGAAACACCATGCGGGTAGTACCTGCGTACATCTTTTTTGTCGGTAATGATGCCCAGTTTTAAAAGGCCTTCAGCCAGTACTTCTGTTGTTGTGCGGTTGAGGTCCTGCCAGGGCGTACCTTCTTTACAGATCTTAAATACTTCTTCCTGCGCTTTATACACCAACTCGTAAATGGCTTTCTGTTCGGGCGTGAACTTTCCGTTGGCAGGAATGGTCCGGGTAACGTCAGCTGAGTAACCATGATACTCCGCGCCAACGTCCATCAGCACCAGTTGATTATTAACCTTCGTAGCGTTGTTTTCTACATAATGCAGGATACAACCATTTCCGCCTGCCCCAACAATGGGTGGATAGCCTTCGTCTTCAGCGCCATATTTCTTGTGTACATACAGGAACAATCCATGCAGCTCGGATTCAGAAATACCGGGCTGGATCGCCTTCATTACTTCTTCGTGGGCAATGCTGGACAGGTAGACCGACTTGCGCATGATGGCCAGTTCTTCAGGTGTTTTGATCTCACGTAATGAACCTACTAGCCTGTCGTACCCCTCCGAAGGGATGGTAAAATCCTTCAACTTCTGCTGCACGGAAACAAGTGTTGCAGAATCTGGCTTATTGATGAGCTCGTTGATCAGGGGATCTGCAGCAAACACGGGATCGTCAGCTGTGGCCATGGCTGATTTCATATTATTCACCACGCGGGCCAGATTGCCCGGGTTAGTCCTGTTCTTGATCATGCTGTAAGCGGCATTTAGCCTTTTGTTCTCTGTTTCACCAAGTCCTGCTTTCGCCCTGAACTGCCTGAAGAGGTTGTTCACCATATCTTCCCCGGCATTCACCGGTGACTGGTACATGACCTGCATCTTAGATAGATCAAGCGGGAAATTCTTGAACTCGGAGCTGTTATAGACCTGCTGAAACCCCAGCTTTTCCTTTACTCCTTCCACACCCAGGCGCCTGCCGGTCCATTGCTCCATCAGCGCATTTCGTTCCCTGACGAACATGATCTCATTGTATGTCTGGTTGCCGTTTTTCTGATCCTCCTTAAAGATCAGCAGCATAGATTCAGGCTCTTTATAACCGGAGAAATAATAGAGGTCCGGGTTCTGGTGAAATACGTATTCAACGTCGTTCGAAAATACACGTTGGGGGAAAGCGAAAACGGCAACTACTGAATTGGCCGGCATCCTTTTGCGCAATTCGTCACGCCTTCCTTTATGGAAGGAGGCGGGCAGGTAATCGGTGGGCAGGTTCTCCTGCGCTATTACGGACACAAAAGAGACAACAAAAACAAGTGAAATAAAGAATGACTTCATGCTTGGCTGTTTATTAATAACGCAATTCGCGTCAGGGTTCAAATATCGTTAATCGCAATGTCGCTGCAAAATGCACCCAAAATTGCGTTCTGCCTGACCATTTATCCTTTTTTAGGAAAATTACTCCATCGAGGACCTGCATCTCAACGTTTCATGATCCACAACAGGGCACTGGGAAATCTTTTTGCCCAGGCTGGCTCGTTATGCTCAGCTGCCGGGTCGGGAATAAAGATGAACTGTTTACCTTCTTTGTAACCCTTCATGCTCAGGGCATTCAGCATCTCGTCGATCCCGGGCTGCAGGAGTTTCTCGAGGCCCAGCCCCCCATTATCAATGTAAAAAGTGACATTCTTTCGTTTTGGTTCAGCTTTGACGGTGCTAACGTAATTCCAGGCGTCTCCCTTGGGCAGTTTGAACGCAGGCGACATACATATGGCCTTTGAAAAAATGTCCGGATATTCCCATACCAGCATAAATGAAAGGATACCTCCTGCGGATGACCCCCCGGCTATGGTGTGTTTTCGGCCGGGCTTTGTGCGGTAGGCTGAATCAATAAACGGTTTGACCGTTCCCACCACAAATTCCATATAGGTCCTGCCCAGGTCACCGGGTACATACTCCCTGCTTCGTTCAGGGGTGTTATAAATACCCACCACGATGACCGGTCCGATGATGCCGCTGCGGATCAAACTATCGGCGGATTCATCGATCTGCCAATCGGCCCCAAAAGAACTGGTAACCGGATCGAAAACATTCTGTCCATCCTGCATATAGATGACGGGGTAGTTTTTGCGCGATGCCTCATAGCCAGGTGGCAGCCATACCACCAGGTCGCGGTTCTTCAATCCAGGACCCTTCAATTCCCTGTGGTATTTCACGTTCCCGGTAATCTTCCCCTTCGGAATGGGTTTGCCGGATGCCCAGAACCGAACTGTATCCCTTATTTCGTCCCGCAGCCTGAAATTCGGGAAGGGCTTACCATCAGGCTGGACAGCTTCACGATTCCAACTTCCAAGCGTGTATTTATACTCGATCGGCGCAGATCGGTCGAGCATGACCCTGAGGGCCCAGGTGTGATCACCTTTGAATTGTAGTTGAACTTTCGCGGGATTCCAGTTCCCCAGTGGGGCGGCAGATCCCGAAATATATACTGTAGCCGTATCTGGTAAGGAAGGCGCATAGACCTGAAACTGCACTTCTCCCTGCTGGGCATGAGTATTATGGGCGCAAAGCAGGATGGCAAACAGGAATGACAACAGCTTGATCCGCATGTAATGAAGGATGTTTTTTCTTTCTAAACCGGGGCAGCATCGCTGCGCTTCATAAAACGAACCAGGCTGACCAGTGACACCAGGGTCCAGCAACCTTCAAGGATCACAAAAGGCAGGTAGTCCAGCATAACAGATGCGGCACAGGCGAGGCCTGCACCAAACACATTCAGCAGCAGGTAGAGAACCCCTTCCTTTGGGATCCTGTTGTAAAGGTTCAGGAAAAACGCCACCAGCAACATGGCTACTCCCGCTGACCCGATCCAGTCGGTTAATATCATATAATGTTGTTGAAAACGTGATCAAACCGCACTTTCTGCATAGCGCTTAAAATTATCCAGGATCGCCTGCCAGCCCTGGCGCTGCAATGCTACATCATGGATATTCTCGGCCTCAAAATGTTCAGTCACTTTAGTGCTTCCATTCCCGGATTCAAACACCAGTTTCACTTTCCGTGCGTCGGCAATGGTATAAGCGATCAGCTCCTGTTCCCGCACCTCATCGAACTGCCCTTGGAAATCGAAACCCATGCTTCCATCGGTTGATTCCATCCTGTACAGGAAAGATCCGCCGGGCCTAAGGTCCAGCATAGCCCGATCTCTCAAAAAATTTCGTAACCGCCAGCTTATTGTTGACATTCAGTTCGAGGATATCCGCCACTGCTTTCTTCTTATCGACGGCATTATCGTAATACGATTTACAGATCTGGTATCCCATGAAATATCCAAGATCGGCATTCTCTACTGTATTACCATTATACAACCAGTCCCTTGCTTCTGAACCAAACATCTCTTCACGAAACTTCAGCCATAGCTCTTTCTCGTTTGCAGCGCCATAGATCATGTAAGGTGAGGAAAATTTTCGTTGTGTGAGGAGCTCCGACAAAAAATCTGCGGCACCCTCTTTGATGCAACGGGGCAGCAACATTTTTGTATAGATGTTTTTCTGTTGGATATGAACCGTTTCGTGGGTGACCAGGAAAATAATGTCCTGCTGCCCGGAAAAAACCTTCTGCAGCCAGGTATTGAGTTCAGTAGCATCCGTATTCTTGTCGGACGCTGCGATCTCAGCGCCGATCAGCACGCGCTCGCCCTGGGTAGTGCCCCCCGAGTTCAAACAACCGATGGTGAAATAGATCTCCGGCTGACGGAACGAAGGATACATTTCCTTAAACCGGATCATGATCTTCTCCATTTCGGTTGTGTACCGCTGGATCTCGAGCGTCTTCGCTCTGACAGAGTTCCAAAACCTCGGATAGCTGCTGATATTCTTAAGATGGCGGGATGCTGTGTGTTGTCTTAAACGCATAAAATCCCTTAACCCCGGTGTTGCCTTGTCGAAATAAACGGTTTGGATGATCTGTTTTTGAAGCGTGGTATCATTTACCTTCAGCAGACTGTCGTACGCAGCCCAGAAATTATCAATGTCACTCGTGAGAACAGAAAAGTTCACGCCCTGTCCCCTGCACGCCATCGAAACGAGGAGCAGGGCCAGGCCGACACAGATCTGCCTGCACAAGTGAATAAATCTTGAACCATTTTTCACATCATCCATCTTACTGATCTTTCAATACTTTCTCCATGCACACACTGTTCTCTACGCCGGCGTATTGACCATAATTGGGAATTTTCACGTAACCCAGCCTGGTATACAGGGCGATGGCCTCGGGCTGCTTTTTTCCGGTCTCAAGCACCGCTTTATTAAATGAAAGTTCTTTGATCCAGTGCTCGAGTTCACCAATGATCCTGGTAGCCACAGCTTTCCCCCTGTAATCTGGAAGGGTGTATATCCTTTTGATCTCCATGGCTTCATCAGAAAAAATCTTGAATGCTCCGCAGCCAATGGGGTGATCCCCGTCATCGGTATTCGAGGCATCTATTCTGATCATCCTGATGTCCATGCAAGAAAATTACAGGCTATTGAATCTACAATTTATGTAAAACTATTCTGTCCAAGGTGGCCGGGGATGGAATAAGATGAGTGCTCAAAGACGCAAGAGTCCGGCTTTATATAAAGTGCTTACTGGTTTATTATCCCAGAACAATTCAAAGTCTTCCAGGCCGGCCCCAAAGTAATCATCCTTGACCATTTGCCAGGTCATGGGTTCAGGTAAGCTCATTAATTTCTTGAGGATCCCCACCAGCCAGTTGCCTTTCACGGGATCAACATTGATGGAAAGCGTTGATTTCTTTGTCTGGAAGCTAAGCGTCATTACCTCCCAGTGATTGCCTTTCTTCGACTTCATGACGATCTCGGACTTCGGCAGGTTTCCCAGCCACACGATCTTGTTGTTGGGCGAAGTAAAATACTCGGGCTCGTCAACCGCTTTGATGATAAAATCAGGGGCTATCGTTGTCTTTGGCACTTTGAAGTCGAACCATTTCTGCAGGGGATAGTCGAAACAGGTCCCGTGCATATAGTTGAACAGGGCTTTCTTCAGGCCAAATCCAAATCTTTCATGATCAGCACCGCCGGGATCTTTATGGTCAATATCGTTATTGGCAAAGCTGCCAATGGTTTCAGAAACCTTTCTCACTGCGTATTTGGCAGGATGGAGTCCCACCGGGCTGTGGGCGGTCATAGTAAACAAATGCCAGAACGCCGATTGAAGTATGCCGGCTTCGAAAAGCTGGCGGACCATTTCAAGGGAGTCGATGGTTTCCTGTTCCGTTTGGGTTGGGAACCCATACATCAGGTACGCGTGCACCATGATGCCTGCCTCCGTGAAGTGCTTGCTGACCCTGGCCACCTGGGCCACGGTGATCCCTTTCTGGATCAGTTCCAGCAAGCGGTCAGATGCCACTTCAAGTCCACCGCTGACAGCGATGCAGCCGGATGACCGCAACAGGAGACAGAGATCCCGCGAAAAACTTTTCTCGAACCTGACATTGGTCCACCAGGTCACTACGAGCCTCCTTTTGATGATCTCGAGAGCCAGTGCACGCATCAGCGCTGGCGGTGCCGCTTCATCCACGAAATGGAAACCGTTCTGTCCGGTTTGCGCGATCATCTCTTCCATCCTGTCCACCAACATGGATGCTGTGTTCGGCTCATAGTTCCTGATATAGTCGAGCGAGATATCGCAAAAAGTGCATTTGCCCCAGTAACAACCATGGGCCATGGTCAGTTTATTCCATCGGCCATCGCTCCACAGGCTGTGCATGGGGTTCACCACTTCGATGGCCGAGATGTACCCATCAAGCAGAAGATCAGAGTAATCCGGTGTACCTACCTGTCCTTGCCGGTAATCCTTGCATGACGCGTTGTTGATATAGGCAACCTTCCCATCGATGAGGGTAAACGTCCTTTTGAGTTCCTGCACTGTTTTTTCACCGGTGATGTGTGCAAACAGTTGTTCGATGGGCGCTTCCCCATCGTCGAGGGTGATGAAATCATAGAACTCAAATACGCGCGGATCGGACAGTGATCGAAGTTCTGTATTGGCAAAGCCTCCACCCATGACCACTTTGCAATTTGGATAATGCTTCCTGATCCACTGACCACAGCGCAGGGAAGTATACAAGTTCCCCGGGAATGGTACAGAAAGTGCAACCAGTAAAGGCTGAACCAGAGCCATTCTTTCCTCCAGGATATTGATCAGGATATGATCGAGATAAGTGTATTCCTGTTGCAGGGATTGGTACAATTCGTCGAACGAGTTTGCCGATCGCCCCAGTCTTTCCGCATAGCGGGAAAAACCGAAATGTTCGTCCACGGTATCCTTGATCAGGTCGCTCAGGTCTTCCAGGTACATAGTGGCTAAATGCTTGGCCATATCCTGGACACCCATGCTTCCGAAGGCCCACTTCAGGTCATCCAATTGGGAAAAACGACTGGCTTCTGGCAGAAACTCCCGTTTACAAATGAGGTGAGCCAATGTGGGCCGTTTCCCCTGCAGAAACAGGACTACATCGTCGATGGTATTGATGTAATCTTCCCTGAGGGTGAGCATGCGTTCGATGTTGGACGAATAAACCTGCTGTTTTGCGTCGATGCTGTCGAAAAGCTGTTTCAGCCCATTTTTACAAAACAAGGCCAACGTCACTTCAATGCCGAAGTCTGCCTGGACGGAGTGAATATTCTTTGTATTCAGGAACCCCTTCAGGTACGCAGTGGCGGGATATGGTGTGTTGAGTTGGGTAAACGGTGGCGTTATCAATAAAACAGGTGCTTGCAAATCGGCTTCTTTGTACAAAAATAGCGTATTTACTGCAGGGGCATGATGGTTCCAGCCATCTTCAGGCTTCAACATCTCTGCAAAACAGATATTGGGCGGAGCTGCCTGTAAATCCCGGGCACCTCCCACAAATTGCCTGATTTACCGGAATCTTTTTTGGAGGGAGATGAGGATACCGCTGGCGATGATGCAAATGATCCCGAGCAGGGACAACAGGTCGGGGAAAGCATCGCCCAGCAGAAGGCCGAATATGAGCGAGAAGATGATATTGCTGTAGCCGATGGCGGAGACCAGTCCGGGCTTATCGGATCCATACGCCAGGGTGACAAAATACTGCCCGAATAAAGCGGCAAGCCCCAGCACCAGGAGATATCCCCATTGCGTGAGGGTTTCAGGTAAAACAAAACTTATGATCAACAGTCCGTCTTCCGGAATACCACCAACGTGGTGTAGCAGCAGGGAAATTCCGGGCAGGATAACGCCGGATAACAGGAACGCCAGTACGATCACCCGGTTGTCGTAATACCTCGCGATACGCCCTACGGTAAGGTAGGCCAATGCTGAAGTAACACCTGAGATCAGCCCGGCAAAATGATAGTACCATGGGGATCCGCTGAAACCGGGTTTATAGATCATCAGCATGCCCAAAAAACCGAGTATAACGGCAAAGAGTATGCGAAAACCGTGGTATTCCCTGAACAGGACGAATCCGAACAGCGCAATAAAGAGTGAGGAAGTGAGGTTGTAGGTCATGGCTGTTCCCAATGGCATGTGCAGGATACAATATAACAATGTGTACAGGGCGGTGGTGCCCATCAGCCCTCGGAACACAAGCCAGTTCAATTTTCCGCCGGCCTGTTGGGGTCTGCTCCTGATCAGGCTGACCGAAAGGAAGGCCAGTCCGATGGCATTTCGGTAAAAAACCAGTTGACCCGCGTTAAATTGGCCTTTCAACAGTTTCGCGGCTGCTCCCATGACAGAAAATCCCAGCGCGGCCAAAAGCATGAAGATGATCCCCCGGTAGGGACCATCTATCAGTGATTTGGCAGAATGGCGAAACAATTTGCTCATTGGCTCATTGGCTAATTGGCGGATTCTACCCAATTTTCATCAGTCGTTCTACCGCCATCTCCAGGGTCTCATTCTTTTTCGAAAAACAGAACCTCACCACCTTATCGTCTTTCCCGTTCTGGTAAAATGCAGAAACAGGAATAGTAGCCACGCCATACTCTTTGGTGATCCGGATCGAAAAATCCCGGTCGCCCTCATCGCTGATCTTCTCGTAAGTGCCGCAAATGAAATAGCTGCCATAGGAGTCCTGCAGGGTGAACCTGGTGGCTGCCATCAACTTGATGAAATGATCCCGCTTCTCCTGCAACTGTGAAGACAATTCAAGAAATGCTGATCTGTTCTGCAGGTATTCGGCCAGCGCCACTTGCGTGGGCGTAAAACAACTGAAACAATTGAACTGGTGCACTTTCCGGAATTCCTTCATCAGGTGTTCCGGCGCAACTGCATAGCCCTGCTTCCAGCCCGTACAGTTATAGACCTTACCGAAAGAGAAGCATACAAAGCTTCTTTCCAGCAGGTCCGGATATTTCAGGATGCTTTCATGTGGAACGCCATCAAAGATCAGGTGTTCATAGACCTCGTCGCTCACAATATAAATCCCGGTCCCGGACACAATTTCACGCAGCGCAAGGATATCCTCTTCCCTGAGCACGGCACCTGTTGGATTGTGGGGACTGTTGATGATGATGGCCTTTGTTTTGTCCGTGACCGCACGCTTAACGGCTTCCCAATCCACCCCATATCCGGGCACTTTAAGGGGCACCAGCACCGCCCTGGCACCGTTGATCTCAATATTCGGCACATAGCTGTCGTAGCAAGGCTCCAGCACGATCACTTCATCACCAGGTTCAAGGATGGTGGTAAATGCTGTGTAGATCGCATATGTGCCGCCGGGCGTAATGGTGATCTCGCTTACCGGATCCACAGGCGTGCCATAGAGGAAAGCGATCTTATCTGCTATGGCCTCCCTCAGTTTGGGCAGGCCTGCCATGGGAGCGTACTGGTTGTGGCCGTCGGCCATGGCCTTTGCCACCAGTTTATGTAGTTGTTCGTCCATGGGGTAATCCGGAAATCCCTGGCCCAGGTTGATGGCACCCACCTCGGTAGCAAGGGTGGACATAATGGTGAAGATATTTGTGCCAACATTCGGAAGTTTGGAAGGTAGATGCATGATACTGTTTAGATTTGCCGGCAGGTATCCGCGAATGCCATTCGCGGAGCCCGTCGGATGGCAAATTACTGAAGACGCATCACCTTTCCCCAAAAAACACCTAATTGATGCCAACCTCATTTATACTGGAGAGATTTGACAACGGAATGCATTACATCCTGCTGGACAAAAAACATCTTCAGCATTATCGAAGTTTAAAAACAAAAGGCTCCAGGGTAACAGCCACATTCTCCGAAGATGATTCAGCGTATCAGTTTGAAGTCCCGGAAGAATTTCAAGAAGTATTATCGTCGGATCCGGAGGCTGAAAAAATCTTTCATTCATTAACGATGGGAAATCAAAGGGGCCTGATCTACCTGGTAACTCAGGTAAAATCCGTAGATAAACGAATAGAGCGATCACTGAAAATCGCCGATAGGATCAAGCACGGAATGACATCCCCAAAAACAGTCCTGAAATGACAAAACGCATCCTACTGCTCGCTGCTGCAATATGTTTACTGGCTTCCTTCTTCAATGTAACCGGGAATTTAACTTTCGATGTACATATTCACGATACCTTTTACGTTATCCCGTATAAGCACATCCTGTTCGTTTTGGGATCGCTTGCATTGATCATCGGGTTGATTCGATTTCGCAAGGAATAAAAAACTCATCTTCTTCCAATAAACCCCTCCACCATGGGCGCAACGATCGCGGGGCTTTCCTCCATGGGAATATGACCAATGCCCTTTAGTATAGCAAGGGTATCATTCACCAGATCCCTTTGAAACTTATATGCGTGGGATACAGGGATCAACTGGTCCTGATCACCCCAGATCACCAGTGTAGGGGCGGTGATCTTTCGAATCAGGGTCGTGTCGGACGACTGGGGCAGGTTGATGCGTGTCAGCATGGCCCCGCGGTTCCCTTCACGTATGGTCATATCCCGGTACACCTCCACCAGGGAATCCGTAACCAATGCTTTATTGCCATACACATCCTCGAGGCTTTTGCGAACGATGTTCCTCGGCGTTATGATCTTGAACAGCTGGTTGACCACGGGTATCCGCGCGATCTTAAACGCAAGCGCACCTTTGGCATTCGTAATCGTATAACCCGCAGGGTCTACCAGGATGAGCTTTCTTACCGCGTCTGGGTAATTTGCCGCATAGGCAAAGGCGATGGCGCCGCCAAGAGAATTACCAGCCAGATAAAATTCCTTCACACCCAACTTATCGAGAAAGGAATGAAGGAAAGAAACATAAGCCTCAATGCTATAGTCATTAGTGGGAGATGGCCCTGTCAATCCAAATCCAGGCAGGTCCATCCGGATCACACGATGTTTATCTACCCATACCGCCGCAGTAGCATCCCAGGTTTGCAGGAAGGAAGAAGTGCCGTGCAGCAACACAATAGGCAGGCTGTCTGCGGATGGCCCCTCATCGCGGTAATGCACCTGCATGCCCATGAGATCCATAAACTTTGATGGCGTTTGGGCATATCTGGGCTTCAACTGATCAACGGGAACATCGGCCTGGTAGTTGAAAGCCACCAATACAACCAGGACAAGCAGCAGCGCCCCAATTATCTTAAAAATCTTATTCATCATGTGATGCTATTCCCCAAGGTTTTTGTTTACACGCGGAATGAGATACATCTCTGTCTGACGACCATTGATATACCGGAACTTCTTTCCATCCCAGTATCCATCTTCTTCCAGCATGATGCGCACTTCCTTCTTCCATTCAGGGATCATGGTGGCGGCATTGAGTTCGATGGAATAGGCCGTATTTGGATAAAGCGGGTAATCACCACTTCCAGGCACACCGCCCTGCATGTCCCACATGCCGATGGTTGTACCGGCAGCATGCCCATGGGTTCCCAGGGGATGGGTATAGATACTGGGCTTGATGCCTTCCGATTTTGCCTGGGCCAATGCTGCAGCAAGTATTTTGTTTCCGGTGGTCTCTTCCCGGAACTGCGACGTCAGGATATCCTGCAGGCGATTTCCACTGGCGAAAGCTTTTCTAAGGCTCCCGGGCAATTCCGTTTCTCCCGGTCTCAGCACATACGCGTGTTGTTGAATATCCGTGTTCAGCCTGAGATAGGTGATGCCCACATCGCAGTGTAGCAGGTCCCCGGGCATGATCACCTGGTCCTTCGGCCTGTTTGAAAAACTGCGCAGGTGTTCAAAATCCTGCGGATCGTTGCGCTGCACATCCACCGATGGATGGAACCAGGTCGCGAGGCCCATCTCTTCATACCTTTTCCTGAACCACCACACCACATCATCCGTAGTGGTGACGCCTGGCGTGACTACTTTCTCCGAAAAAGCCTCGCTGATCAGGTCATGCGTGATCCGCACCAGTTGCGAGTAGATGGCCATCTCGCGTTCGGTCCTCGTCTCCAGCCAGCTGACAGCGAGGTTCTCAGCCGAAACGATTTTTTTGGCATCGCCCCCGAGTCGTTTTGAAAACTCCTGGTACTCCGTATGGTCGATCCCGTCGGCATGCCCGAAATCATTCGACATATTCACGCCGATCTTCTTCGGATTTCTTTGTTTGACAATATCGATCAAAGCATCCCACTGGTCTGGGAACTTCTGCTGGTCCCAAGCCGATTTGATGGTTTCGCCCACATTGTATCGTGCAATGGCCAATTTATCGTACTGCTTTTTAGCAGGATCGTTATAGAACACGATCATGGTCCGCCGGCGTGCCGATAACCAGGTGGCAGGGAGGAAGGTTTTGATGATGGGATCTTCATTGTATTCGCGGGAGATGATCACCCACATATCGATACCGGCTTTTTCCATAAGCCGCGGCAACAGGGTCTCCACCCTTTCCGCAAGGATCTCATCCACCACAGTGGCCTGCTCGCGGGGCGACAACACCTGGGCCCGCATAGTGAGACCTGAAAGAAGGAAGAGGAAAACAAAGATCTTATTCATCATAATGGAGGTTTGATCTGCTAAAAAAGCGCTACACGCACAAGAGGCAAATTAATGAAGAGTCTCCATTATCTTTCACACTACTGTATTAAAACCTAATCTCTTGGAGACTTCAGTTCAGTTTGACCCACACCACCTTCAATTGCTGAGCCGTACATTCGAAGGATTAAGCGAAAACGCGTTATCGCATATCCTGCAGGAAGGTAAAAAATACCAGATCGATCCGGGCGAATATCTATTCCGGCAAGGCAGTCATGAAAACACCTTGTATATCGTATTGAGCGGACGCCTCCGGGCTGTCTTGGAAGACCATCACGGCATCCATATCCTTGGGTACATTGGCGTTGGTGAGCCCGTTGGGGAATACGCCATGTTTACCAACGAACCCAGGATGGCCTCGGTACTTGCCATCCGAAAAACGATGGTTCCGGAAATCACCAAGGAAACTTATTTCAACATCGTATCGCAGAATCCTGCTTTTGCCAGTACACTCACCAGAGTATTGATCAAACTGATCAACAACAACATACTCGAGTAAAACAGAAGCGGGGCACCTAAGAACATCGCCCTGATCAATTTGCAGCCCGAGAACGACCTGGGCGACTGGACGAATGAAATGGAAAAAACACTGAAGGGAAACGGTATTTCCAAGCAGGTATTCAACAACGGCGCCCTGCCTGAAGACCAGTACAGGAAAATTTTCGATACGCTGGAACAGCACAACGGACTTAACGTAATGGTTTGCTCGGAAGCATACCCGAACTGGCCTAAACAATGTGTGATCTATGCGGACCTGGTGATTGTGACCACATCGTTTTCCAGGGATACCGACCTGTATCAAATTGAAAAGACACTTGACATCTACTCAAAAAACATCACAAACAAGAAAACATACATGGTGTTCCTGCACGAAGGCGATGCAGCTATTCCAAACCAGACCAGTCGCTGGCTATCACAACGAAAGATCAGACTTCACCTGCATGTACGCTGCAACCATACGGGTGATATCAAACGGTTCTGCAGGGTGATTTCCAACCAGGCTGTTGGCCTGGTGCTGGGAAGCGGCGAGACTAAAGGATTTGCCCATATGGGCGCTGTCAAAGCGCTGCTCGATGCCGGTGTAGAAATCGATTTTGTTGGGGGTACAAGCGCAGGGGGCACTTTATGGTATACCGATGGACTATAACGACTTCGACTTCGACCGGGCGTATGCGGTCTGTGAAGAGTCGGTCAGGCGAAAGCTGACATCCAAGGACTTCACCTTACCGGTTTTATCCCTGATGTCCGGCAAGAAAGTCTACAGCTTCATCAGGGAAATGTTTGGGCAGCATGAACTGTAAGATATTTGGGTGAACTCATACTGTGTTTCTTCCAATTTCTCTAAGTCTGGTGCCAGTGTGCACGACAAAAGATCGATCTATCAGAAAGTGACGGCAAGCATTGCCATTCCGGGCATATTCCCGCCAGTAGTCTTAGACCAGGAATTGCATGTTGACGGCGGTGTGGTTGACAACCTGCCCATTGAGCCCATGTATAGGTTCCCGCTTCGCCATATCATTGCCATTTCATTGTCGAACCATTCCAATTCCCAAATTGACTGCCCGGAAATTCCTTCGGCCCGGACCTTGCTCTGGGAAAAGCTACGCAGGAAAAAGCGGCCTAACATTCCGAGTATCGGTTCATTGATCGTCGACTCACTGACCTTGAACAGTCGCCAGCGGCAGGACAGTTCCAAGTCGAAGGCATCACTGTATATTGAACTGGACCTGAAAGGAGTGAATATGCTCGATGATAAAAATAGAGCGAAACGATGACGAAAGGCAAAGTCCAGGTAGAGGAATTTCTGAAGCAGCTGCCGAATTCAAAAAAATTATGGATGCAAGAGGACCTTTCAGAAACGGCAGAAGAATTGAAACGAACATAAATGGTTAAGCGCTACCCTTACTTTTCTGGCTGCTGACTTTGGCTTTACCTTCCTTGCTCAGCAACATGGCTTCTCGACGTTTCATGGTTTTAATGAAATCCACTTTGCGGAAACGAAGCGCACTCCAGTCTTCATCGATGGACACCATGGCCACCCCCTCATACCCTTCCTCACCCAGCGGCGCCCAACCTGAATCACGGTTGATCTCGGACTTATACTTCTTCGACGTCTTCTTTGGGTAGGCCATCCAGAAAACCGGATCGGGCTCCAGAAGGGCAATGTATTGTTTTGCAGCGGCTTTCACGTCGGCCTCGGTTTTTACAAAGAGCAGGACAAAGGAATAACCGGCCCCTGTCACGGGTTTGGTGTGAACCTTGGTGATATTTTTCCAGTCGGCCAGCACATCCCTGAACTCAGCCGGGGTATTTACGATCAATACATGCTCCTGGAGTTTGTATTGCAGCTTCTTGATAATTGCGTTCATCATATGTTATGATTTTCAATGATGGCAGTGGCTTCTATCTCAACCAGGAATTCGGGAGAGATCAGTTTCGACACCTCAACCATGGTGGTGCAGGGCCTTACCTTACCGAAAAACTCCCCATGGGCCCTGCCATATTCTTCCCAGCGGCTGATATCGGTGACAAAGAGGCGGGTACGCACCACATCCCCAAGGCTGGCCCCGGCCTTATCCAGCACCGAGGCGATTTTAGCTATAATGAAGCGGGTTTGTTCATATGCCGAGTCACCGCCCTGAACCTGGTTATGCTCATCTACGGCTACCGTACCCGTTACTTCAATGATATTGCCCATTTTTACTGCCCGGCTGTACCCTACAATGTCTTCCCATTTAGCCCCGGACGAATAATTTACCCTTGCCATAATACCAAATTAACGAGATTAAATGGTGTATTGATAAAATTGATGACTAAATTTAGCCCCTCTAAAAAATGACAAACTTATGAGAAGAAAAGCAACAGCAGTATGGCTTGGTGCCGGCAAAGATGGTAAAGGTCATCTGAGCGCACAATCTGGTGTTTTTGATAAAACACAATACTCTTATCACTCACGTTTTGAAGAAGGACCTGGTACAAATCCGGAAGAACTTGTAGCTGCAGCGCACTCAGGTTGCTTTTCCATGAAGCTTGCATTTGTGCTGAATGCCGCCGGTTTTACGGCCGACGAAATTGAAACAACCTGCACCATCACCCTTGAAAATGGCGCAGTAACCAAATCTGAACTGGAACTGAAGGCAAAGATCCCGGGGATCAGCGAGGAAAAATTCCAGGAATGCGCGAACGAGGCTAAAACAGGATGCCCGATCAGCAAACTGCTCAACGCAGAGATCAGCCTGACGGCTGCGCTGGTCTAATTCATCGAATATCAAATCATCACCGCGATGCAAGAATGCATCGCGGTTTTTTTTGCCAATTATTTTATAGTTACCCCAAACCGGGTCTACATTTGGGATAGCAGCCTTTTTATGCAAATTGAAGAGATCCGAGAATATTGTCTGGGTAAGCCAGGGGCAGAGGAAACACTGCCCTTCGGGCCGGATACGCTGGTGTTTAAAGTCGGCGGTAAGGCCTTCCTGCTGCTCTCACTGGACAAGGAAGATGTGCAGTTCAATGTTAAATGCGATCCGGATCTGGCCATGGAACTCAGGGAGAATTACCACTGTGTTATTCCCGGTTACCACATGAACAAAAAACACTGGAACACCATCATCGTGGATGGCTCGGTGAAAAAATCCCAGCTAAGGGAATGGATAGACCATTCATACGACCTTGTCAGCAGCAAAAGGAAAAAATAAGCTAGCCTTCGTATCCTTCAGGCAACCACCGCTCTGTTCCGGGGTGACAGAGTTTTTCAATGATCGCTACCTGAGCAGGATATTGCCTGGTAAGCTCATTAGCAATGCCGGCCTCGAAACAATCACCGGTAAAGCCGGGGATCACCGTGCATCCGAATAAGGCATAGACAGCGTTCGCATCGAGTTCAGCGGCTTGCCATGTCCCCGCCGGCACGGTGAACTGGAGGCGTTGTCCGCCCAATACATCGGACCCCATCACCACCTGCCCGGCCTGGCCATCGTCAAACAATAAATGCAACGTGAAAGGATCGCCTTTGTAGAAATGCCAGGTTTCATCACGACTAACCCTGTGAAAATATGATCCTGAGAAAGGTTCGTGGCAGTACATGCCAATGATGGCAGTTCCCGCGGGGATCCCTTCAGGCAAAACGATGCCAGAAGTATATGTTCTCCTATAAAATGTTCCTTCCAATGGTATGGTATCGAATTGAAAATGATCGATCAGTGATCTTACTTCAGGATGCATGCCACAAATTATCCAAAATTTGCCTGATACAATATTCAGACGGATAACTATTGGTAATCGTTTAGTTTTGAAGTGATTTATAACGTATGATCCTGTTAATCAGATTCTCTTACATCGCGATCCTTTTTCCCTTGCTCATGTTTGCTCAAAACACCAAATCGGGAAAGGCAGGCATTGGCCTCGCGCTAAGCGGTGGCGGCGCTAAAGGACTTGCCCATATCGGCATCCTGAAAGCCATAGATTCGGCGGAACTCAATATTAACTACCTCACCGGCACCAGCATGGGAAGTATTGTGGGCGGCTTGTATGCGGCAGGTTATTCAGGAGACTCCATTGAAGCGATAGCGCGTAAGCTGAACTGGGAAGTGCTGCTCAGCAATTCCATCCCGATGTCCAGCTACATCATGGAAGAAAAAAGTGAGTATGGGAAATATGCGATCGAACTTCCTGTATCGAAAACTAAGATATCCTTGCCCTCCGGATTTCTTGAGAGCCAGGAATTGTGGCTGATCCTTGAAAAATACTTCTTCCCCGTGGCCTCTGTGAATCATTTCGACAGCCTGAGTATTCCCTACCGTTGCATAGGAACCAATCTGGCGACAGGAGATGCGATGGTGTTTGAAAAAGGCAGCCTGGTACGTTCCATCAGGGCAAGTATGGCGATCCCGGGAGCGTTCTCAGCCGTGGATATAGACAATAAACGGTATGTAGATGGCGGTGTAATCAGGAATTTCCCTGTCAAGGACCTCAAAACCATGGGCGCAGGTTACACCATTGGCGTTTCCGTAAGCACTCCGCTTGAAAATGTGGAAGAACTCGACGACGCGATGAAAGTACTGATGCAAGTGGTTTTCCTGACAGAGAACAAAGACTTGATCGAGGAAAGCAAACTCGCTGACTTGCTCGTGAAAATTCCCATGGGCAGTTTCAGTTCCGCAGATTTTGATAAAAGCGATGCGATCATAGACCTTGGGATTGAAGAGGGCAAAAAATTCTATCCTTATTTTAAGAAACTTGCCGACTCGCTTAAAGCCCTTGATCCCAACTACAGCTTCACTAAGAACAGGCTTCCTGAACGCAGTAGTTATAGGATCAGTAAGATCGACGTAGTAGGTTTGAACAAGAAAACCCGTGAAGCCTTCCTGGAGCAGGTCAATATAGATACTGCCCGGCCCATCAGCGCCGAGAAACTTGAAAAAGAAACAAGGCAGGCCTTTGCCTATCGGATGTACAAATCCATTGTGTATGAGGTAAAGGACGATGGTACAGGTGGTAGTGAGTTGCTTTACCGGGTGAAACCAGAGTCAGATGTCATGCTGAAAGCTGGCATCTCACAAAACTCATTTACCGGGTTTGGTGTGCATCTCAATCTTACCGGGAGAAATATCCTGACACCCTTTTCGAGATCCATGATCTCTGCCAACCTGGGCGAAAATTTCCGCGCGCTGGCGGAACACCTCCAGATGTTTGGCTATGAGAAGCCATTGAGCAACCGCTTTCAGATCTATACCGAATTCCAGGAGCAACCCACATACACTGATTTTCGCAGTACCGGACTGTATAAGATGCGGTACCTGACCATCGACGACCGGTTCCAGCTGTCAGCGAAGAGAAGGTCTGCCGGCGGCATCGGAGGGCAATGGGAAAGCATTGGCGTGAATCCCCGGGTGGAATCCGGCACCTACTACTCCGGAAACAATAATTTCTTCCAGGCTTATGCTTTCTGGAGCTATAATACGTTATCCAAACCCCAATACCCACAGAAAGGATCTTTGGTTGAATTGAAGGCCGGATATGTTTTTAACATCAGACCCGATTTCAATGTCTATGAAGACGGCCTTTTGATCGGCGAAGTAAACCGGGCCAGTGCCAGCTACGGCAACTATCCCCGCGCCACACTGAACTTCTCCAGTACTACTCCCATCAGTAAGCGCTGGGCCTGGGTTAATCGCGCGCAGAGTGGTGTGAATTTCGGCAAAAACTCCAGCCTGCTGAACGGCTTCATCGCGGGTGGTATGAATAATACAACACGGAACCAAATTCTATTTGCCGGACTGAAAGAGGGGCAGGTATATTCCGAGAGTATGGCATCGGCACATACCGGGTTTCGATTCAACCCTTTCGGGAAACTGTACACTACACTGGTTGGCAGTGCACTTGTCTATGATTTTGTAAGTAAAACCATTGAAGCCGCAAAAACAACATGGATCCTTGGCAGTGGCCTCACCCTGGCCTATGATCTCCCCATCGGACCTGTTGAATTTACTATCATGGTCAACAACCAAAGCAGCGGGATAGGAACATATTTCAACTTCGGATTTCCCTTCCGCTTGACGTACTAGCCTTCCGCTTGACGTACTAGCCGAAGGTTAGTACGTCAAGCGGAAGGCTAGTACGTCAAGCGGATTAGCTCATTGGCTCATTGGCTGATTAGCTAATTAGGATTGGCGGATTGAGCAGCGACTTTGACTTTCTGAATGAGCAAATTAGCCAATGAGCTAATCAGCCAATTAAAGAAACCGCTCCCCCTTATTGCGTTTCACCTCCCCTACGTATTCCTTGATCTCCTGTTCTTTTTCCTTTTTACAGATCAACAACACATCATCGGTATCCACCAGGATATAGTCGTCCATACCCTGCAGCACATATAACTTCTCGTCTCTTGCATGGATCATGCACCTGGTAGCATCAACGACCATAACATTTTGCCCGAACACTGCATTGCCGAGGTAATCTTTCTCCATATTATCATAAGCGGAGTTCCATGTGCCCAAGTCGCTCCAGCCAAAGCTTGAGGGGATCAGGTAGACATTGTTCGCTTTCTCCATGATGCCGTAATCGATAGAAATATTGGTACACTGTGGATAGATTCGACCGATGGCTTCCTTCTCTTCGGGCGAATTCAGTTTACCGGCTTCGGCATCAAACAGCTCAGCCATTTCCGGCAGATACTGTTCAAACGCATGCACAATATTTTTCACCTGCCACACAAAAATGCCCGCATTCCACAGGAAATCGCCGCTGGCCAGGAAAGTGCGCGCCAATTCCAGGTTGGGCTTTTCTGTAAAGGTTTTCACCTTATATACGTTGTCAGATACACTTTGCTGATCATACTGGATATACCCGTATCCCGTATTTGGGGTAGCGGGTTTAATACCGAGGGTAAGCAGGGCCCTGTGCTTACTGACAAAATCAACCGCTTCCAGGCATACCTTGTTGAAAGCTTTCTCATCAAGGATCAGGTGATCGGCCGGGGCACATATGAGTGCACCATCGGGATTGATCTCTTTTAATTTGTAAGATATATAAGCAACACAGGGGGCTGTATTCTTACGGGAAGGTTCACAAAGAATATTTTCAGGATTGAGGTCAGGCAATTGATCCTGTACAATCTGCTTATACTCTTCCGATGTAACGATATAAATATTCTCGACAGGGATGAATCGCAAAAAACGATCATACGTACTCTGGATCAGGGTTCTGCCGGTTCCCAGGATATCCAGGAACTGCTTCGGAAACGAAGTTCGGCTCATGGGCCAGAATCTGCTTCCGATACCTCCGGCCATGATAGCAACATAAGAATTTTTATTCATCAGATTAATCCTTCTTTAATCAGGTCATGTAAATGTATCACTCCGGCATATTTACCGCTTTCCTGGACAAGCAGCTGGGTGATGTTATTTTTCCGCATCAGGTCAAGGGCGCTTACCGCCAGTGAGGAAGCATCAATGGTTTTTGGATTAGGACTCATGATCAGCGCCGCAGTTACGGATCCTGTATCGCCACCTTTCTCCAGCATGCGCCTCAGGTCTCCATCCGTGATCACCCCTTCAAGCCTCCCCTCATCGTCGATCACTGCCGTGATGCCAAGTCGTTTTTGTGATATTTCAACGATCACGTCCTTCAGGCTGCTGCCGGCCTTCACAAAGGGCTTCTCATTCTGGGGATACAGGTCGGAAACCCGCAGGTACAGCTTCTTCCCAAGCGTACCGCCCGGATGAAACTTCGCAAAATCCTCACTGGTGAAACCCTTCATTTCCATCAGGCATACGGCGAGAGCATCGCCCATCACCATCTGAGCCGTAGTGCTGGTGGTAGGGGCCAAATTGTTGGGGCAGGCCTCCTGGGGCACGGTGGTATTCAAAACATGGTTCGCATGGGAAGACAGATAAGATGATACATTGCCTACCATGGCAACCAGCGGATTACCCAAATTCCTGATCAGTGGTACCAAAACCTTTATTTCAGGACTTTCGCCACTTTTTGAGATCACCATGACTACATCCCCCTCCTGGATCATTCCAAGGTCGCCATGAATGGCATCAGCGGCATGCATAAAAATAGCCGGGGTACCGGTACTGTTGAACGTAGCTACGATCTTCTGGCCTATAATGGCGCTCTTCCCGATGCCACTGACCACTAGCCTGCCCTTCATATTAAAAAGAAGATCGGCTACATGTTCAAAATTCTCATCTATGTATCCGGCCAGGGAATGTATGGCGGCAGACTCCAGCTCTATTGTCTTCCTTCCAACCTCCCTGATATTAATTTTTTCCATGTAATTCACGCAAAAGTATTATTTTAAAGAAGACTGCCAACGGTGTGTCACATCAAATAACTACCTGATCTTCACAATTGGCTGTTTTAACAATAATCCATCCTGCATTTTCGTAAATTCGCGGCCGAAACTCGTCAAAAGCCCCGTGAATATTGCAGTTTTCAATATTGTGTGGTGGAAAAATCTAGGAAATGGCTACTGCAAAAAAATCAGCTACAGTAAAAAAGACCCACAAACCCAAAGTCAGGACAGCATCCAACGGCATAGACCTCGATGCTGCACTACAGGAACATTTCGGACATAAATCGTTTAAAGGAAACCAAAGGGCCATCATAGAGAACCTGCTCGCCGGTAATGACACTTTTGTGATCAAGCCCACCGGCGGGGGAAAAAGCCTTTGCTACCAGCTCCCGGCTGTGATCAGTCCAGGCTGTGCGATCATTGTATCACCCCTGATCGCGCTCATGAAAAACCAGGTTGATCTGGTCAGAAGCTATAGCAGCAAGGACAATGTGGCACATTTCCTGAATTCAACCCTTACCAAAAAAGAGATCCGGGAAGTGCACGATGATCTCAAGACGGGCAAGACAAAATTGTTATATGTTGCCCCCGAAACCCTGACCAAAGCGGAAAACCTGGAGATCTTCAGCGACCTTGGTATCTCATTTTTCGCGGTTGACGAGGCCCACTGCATTTCTGAATGGGGCCATGATTTCAGGCCCGAATACCGCCGTCTCCGCGAGATGATGGAACAGATCAACGAAAAGATCCCCGTCATCGCCCTAACTGCAACGGCTACCCCTAAAGTGCAGTCGGACATCGTTGAAAACCTTGGCCTGCGGAAACCGAAGATCTTCATTTCATCGTTCAACAGACCTAACCTGTACTACGAGATCAGACCCAAGGTCAATAAGGAAAATACGATCAAAAGTATTGTCCGTTTTATCCAGGACCACCGTGGTAAAAGTGGTATCATTTACACCCTTAATCGCAGAACAACGGAGGAACTTGCCGATATGCTGATGGCCAACAATATCAGGGCAGTGGCTTATCATGCCGGCATGGACAGTAAGATAAGGGCTGACCGGCAGGACCAGTTCATGAATGAAGACGTTGAAGTGATCGTAGCCACCATCGCCTTCGGCATGGGCATCGATAAGCCGGACATCCGCTATGTGATCCACTATAATATCCCGAAGAGCATCGAGAACTACTACCAGGAGACTGGCCGAGCCGGAAGGGACGGCATGGAAGGCAAATGCCTGCTATACTACTCCCATAAAGATGTCTCCAAACTGGAACACCTGATGCGCGACAAACCCCTGAGTGAACGGGAGGTAGGAGCCCAACTCATCAATGAAACCGTAGCTTACGCCGAAAGCGGGGTATGCAGGAGGAAAACGCTCATGAGTTATTTCGGGGAGGAATACAAGGAAAAGGACTGCCGGAACTGCGACAACTGCCTGAACCCGAAAGAAAAGATCGAAGCCAAAGACGGTGCCGTCAAAATGCTCAAAGCCATCCGGGCACTTGATGAACGCTTCGCCGCTGAATACATTATTCAGATCGTTATCGGGAAACTGACTGCACAGATCCAGATGTACCGGCATGAGGCCCTTCCCGTGTTCGCTTCGGGAAACGACCAGCCCGAGCATTATTGGAATTCACTGGTCAGGCAACTGCTGCTGGACGGCATGCTGCATAAAGACATTGAGGAATACGGCGTTTTGAAGATCACAAAGAAAGGCGAAGCCTATCTGAAAAAACCCTCCTCCTTCAAGATCATCCTGAACAATCTGTATGAAGATGCAAATGAAGATGATGATGAAAACGTTGAAACAGGCGGTACGGCAGCAGCTGACCAGACCCTGTTTGAAATGCTGAAAAATCTGCGGCAAAAAGTTTCGAAAGACAAAAAGCTGCCGCCATTTGTCATCTTTCTGGAAAGCTCCCTGGAAGACATGGCAACACAGTTCCCCTGTTCACTGCAGGAACTTGAAAAGATCAGCGGTGTGTCAAAAGGGAAGGCACAGCGGTACGGACAACAGTTCGTTGATGTGATCTCTGCCTATGTGGAAGAGAATAACGTTGTCAAGCCCGATGATTTTGTGATGAAATCCGTGGTGAACAAGAGCAGCAATAAGGTTTTCATCATACAGCAAGTGGATAAGAAGATCCCGCTGGATACGATTGCCAAATCCAAAGGGATGAAGCTGGAGGAACTGCTGGAAGAAATGGAAACTATTGTAGCCAGTGGAACCAGGCTTAATTTAGTTTACGCGATCGACCAGATGGTAGATGAAGACGACCAGCTGGATATCCTCGATTATTTCAAGAGCTGCGAAACCAGCAGCCTGCAGGTAGCCCAGCAGGAACTTTCCGATCTTTCGCTCGAGTGGGAACAGCTGAAGATCATGCGCATAAAATTTTTGAGCGAGTATGGTATGTAAACAGGTGCGATAAAAAATGCGGAGCCCGGCTCCGCATTTTTTGCCCTCATTTCCCACATTCACCACATTTTCCGCATTATTTCCTCAGCGCCACTGCCGGCAACTCCGTATCTCTCCCTTTATTCACAGACACGTTGCTGATCGTGGTATCCCTATATCCGTTAGCACCCTGGTACAATACATTGTAGACTCCGGCTGACAGTCCACGTACCTTAATTCAACATCACGGTCCGGTATAGCCGTAGCCGTATCGGTTGCATTGTACACGCGTATGATCGCCCTTCCTTCCTTTGGACCCACCTTACCCTCGATCTCACCGGTGTTTTTATCGCAGAACGACTTCAGCACCGGGCAAGAGCTCAACAGGATAACTGACACCATCCTTCACCACGGTCACTGTGCCAATCGTGA
>Ga0315904_10002837_pt1 | contig 26259 bp, 19 predicted proteins | sample LakEriMetagenome_6_FD_203529 | JGI IMG/M metagenome (GOLD analysis project Ga0315904, IMG submission 203529) | Freshwater fungal communities from buoy surface, Lake Erie, Ohio, United States - Buoy 12 MA120 | ecosystem: Environmental > Aquatic > Freshwater > Lake | place: USA: Lake Erie, Ohio...
CCAGAGCGAGGTGGAACCACCCGGTCCCATTCCGAACCCGGAAGTGAAACGCCTCAGCGCCGATGGTAGTGGGACGACAGGTCCTGTGAGAGTAGGTCGTCGCCAGGTAAACGCCCGGCACCTTGGAGACAAGGTGCCGGGCTTCTTTTTGTACGCGTACCGCGGGGTCAGAGTTTGAGATCGAGAAGTCGGCAGTGGTGAACGGAAATCAGGGAACAACAGATCGTTGCGTTTGGGTAGATGCGGCGAATGGCCTGAGCATAGGATGCCATTTGGGGCTCGTATCTCGAAATCAGTCGCATCAGGTCTTCCACGGCATCGGTCTTGTAGTCGATGACGTGGATTTGGACGGGTTCGTCCCCTTCATTGCGATGAATGTGAAGGCGGTCGATGACGCCGCTGGTGAGGATCCCGTTTTCGAGCAGATCGATCGGTTGCTCGGTGAACAATTCGATGTTGCGGCCCTTACGGTTGAAAATCTCGTGGAGTGCCGGGTTTTCCAGCAGAGCGGCCACAGCGCGCCCCGGTGCCGTGGACGGAAGGAAAAGTGGTGATTCGTCGGCCCAGCGGATGTGTTCCAGCAGGAAGTGAACCTCGGTGCCGAATGCGATCCCGTTGGACCTCCGCGAAGAGCGTTCCATATGTTCCGCCTTTTTTCCGGTGGGCGTTGACCTTGCATGCCTCGGGATGGCGGTCCCGGGTGGTGGCGGCGTATTGGGTGCGTTTTCTGACTCGAAATCGGGAATGGAATCGATCCACGACGGGGTGCCTTTCTCGAATACGACGCCGGTTTCCTCTCCGACTCCCAGCGACTGGCGTATCCAGTTGGCAAGCGAAGCCTTGTCGGGATCCGCGCTTTTCGCGGGTGGTTCCAACAAGACGTAGAGCCCTCTTTTCGCGCGGGTAAGAGCGACGTAAAGGGTGCAGAATCCCTCATACCGCTGGGCGGCGGCCCAGCTCTCTTCGGCCGCGCGGATGTCCGGAATGATATTGCGAGCCCATTTGGGTGGCGTTTCGGTGATCCAGCCCTCGCCCTCGGCGATGTCGAAGTATTGCGATTGGGGAAGAACCTCTGACGGGATTTCCGGAAGGACCACCAGATCGAATCCCAGGCCCTTGGACTTGTGTATGGTCATCACCTGCACGGCGGCGATGCCGGGACTTTGTGAAACTTCCATCCGTTGCAGCCAGGCGGCCGCCTCGCGGGCAGAGGTGATGCCTTCATGGTCGATGGCTTCGAGCGCCGCCAGCAGGTCTCCGGCACGGCGTTGGCCGAAGTCCGACCATCCAAGCAGATGGTTTTCGATGAGGCCTTCAATCGTGTTGGCAAATCCCGATGCCGCGACCTCGGCGGTCAGTTTCTCCCATGCGGACATCCAGTATCCGCCTCCTTGGTCGAGGATGATGGTTGAAAGGGGCGACATGCGAACCGTCTCGCGCGAGTAATCGTCGGACGGATTGGCAAGCCATTGGATGAGGTGGGTGATGAACACGCCGACGGGATTGTCGGCGGCGGGTTGGCGTCGTCCCTCCTCGATGACATCGAATCCATGGGCGCGGAGATATTCGGCGGTTTCGCGGGCCTTCTCGTTGCCACGCAGGAGAACGCCGCAGGTCATGGCCTTGCGGCCGACTCCGAGTTCATCTAACAGGGATGCGAGCCGTTCCAGTCGTTCGTCCCATTTTCCCACCACTTCCACCCGCGATTCGCCGGACCGATCGGGCTTTGCCAGGGGCTTTGCCGGGTAGTGTTCCTGCCACTGCCAGCGATCGGCGGCTTGGCCGAAGAGTTCCCGCATGGTGGCGGTATCGCCGCAGACGCGGTTGACGAGGGCCAGCACCTCGGGACAGGACCGCCACGATTCCGCCATGGTGAGAGTGTCGAGTCCGGACGCGTACCGATCGGTGACTTCGTCGAAGAGCCGCACATCGCCACCGCGCCAGGCGTAGATCGCCTGTTTGCGGTCGCCGACGATGAACATGGTGCCATCCTCGCCGGTGGCGGCCTCGTCCACGAGTGGCAGGAGTCCCAGCCAATCGGCGCGGCTGGTGTCCTGAAACTCATCGAGCAGCCAGTGGTGGCTGGTTGCGTCCAAGCGGAAATCGACCGCTTCGCGGCGCAAGCGGGCCGATTCGTCCCGCGCCCAATGGCCCATGAGGATCTTGACGTCGTGAAAGCCCAACAATCCGCGTCCGCGCAGACGTTTCTCACAAATCGCATCATAAACGGCAACCACCTCGCGGATGGCATGGGTGCGGTGGATGGCCGCGCCGAGTTCGCACATGGCCGCGAGTTCGACCAATGAGCGGAGATGTGTGGCGCAGGGGCCATTGATGGTGAAATCCTTGATCGACTTGACGCGCAACTCGGTTTCGCCGCGGCTGACGGCATCCAGAATTCCGCCTAACAGTTTTGGAGTCTTTGAACCGAGGCTGCCGCTGCCGATCGTGTGTTGTTCGATGAGATCGATGCACTCGCGGAGTGCTTCGGGTTGTTTTGGTGAGGTGTAGACGACCTGATCGAGGTGCCGGCGAACCGCCTCCGCGAGTGTCGATTTGTGCTTTTCCCACGCGTCGGGAGATTCTCCGCCGAGATGATCCGGTCCCCATTGGAGGGAGGATTGTTCCTGATAGCGTTCCTGCCATCGGCCGATGTAGTCGCGCAGGGTCTTGAGGACTCCCTGGCTTTCCTTGCCGATGGAGGCGCGGCGGAAGGCATGGCGGAACGCGTCACCGTCTTCGGCCGAGAGGGTGTTGCCGAGCACGGCGGCGAGGATCTCGTCGGTAAGCGCGGTGGCGCGCGGACCTTCCACCAGTTCAAAGGTGCCGCCGGTGACTCCGAGTTCATATTGGAACGCACGCACCACGCGTGAAAAGAAAGCGTCGATGGTCGTCAGGGTGAAACGCGGGAGTGATCTGACGACACGTTCGAGGGTGGTGGTGAAATCAGCGTCCGGGAGATCGAGGGTGTTTCGGAGCGAGGAGGCGGAGGAGGCGTTGCGCGCGGCATCGGCGAGTTTGCCGAGCACGGAATCCGCGAACTCTCCGGCGGCCTTGCGGGTGAAGGTGAGCGCGACGATTTCCTCGGGATTGACTCCCGCCGCGACGAGACCGATCACCCGGTTGCCGAGTTGGAAGGTTTTACCCGATCCCGCCGAGGCGAGGATGATCAGGTTTTTGGCGAGAACATTCATCCGGAGAATCTTTCCCGAATTGCCGGGGATCGGAAACCGTAAAATCAAGAATGCGGTTGCAATTCCCGGGGCTCTCGCGACGTTGTATCACCAAGCTCCACCCGACAGTCGGCTGGATATCTGCTTGGAGAACCGCCATTCCCACCGACCTGAGAAATCCCCCCGATTTTCCGTGAGATTCATCCGATCCAATCAGACATGGAAGGTGGTGGAGGCCGTCTCCGGGGATGATTACTGTCTTGAGAAGCTGGCTTATCAGAAACATTACCGGGTGTCCGGAGTATGTGGCGCGTTGCAATGCAGCCAGAGAACGCTTTACGCGATTTTCATGCGGGATGTCGGTTTGCCGCCGAAGACCTGGATGAACCTTGAGAGGATGGTGGTGGCGCGCCGGAAGTTGGAGGGTGGCGAGATGGTTTCCAAGGTGGCGAGCGATCTCGGGTTTCTATCCGTGGAGGCGTTCCGCCGGAAGTTCATGGCGGTTTACCGGGTTTCTCCCGGCCGTTTTGTTAGAAACCGGAAGGTCTTCGACCCGGCGAACCCTCTGCCGGCGGATTGGCGGGAGCGGATTACCGGGGGAGTGGGGTGAATCAGCGCGTTTTCGGAACCACCAGCGATTGTCCGGGACGGATCAGGGTGCCGGAGATGCGGTTGGCGCGTTGGATTGCTGACACCGAGGAACGGTATTTTGACGCAATGCCCGAGAGGGTGTCGCCCTTCTTCACCGTGTAGCGGGTGACTTGCGGCTGGGGCTTGGGCTTCGGTTTCGGCTTGGCCTTGACCACCGTGGGTTTGGGCTTCGGCTTGGGCTGCGCGGTGGTCGTCGGGCGCGGCGAGCTTTGGATCGTAGGAGCGGGTTTGCTCGTCGGCGGCAGTGGATTGGCGTGCGCGGGCGGCTGCTCGTTCTTTGCGATCTGCGGCGGATCCTCGTGGGTGGTTTGCCGGCTTCCCGGACGCCGCCATTTGGACGGATCATCGGCCCAGTCCTCGCGGTAGTTTCCAAACTGGTCAAAGGGACCGTATCCGGGGTCGTTGGGGTCCGCGCTCTTCTGGTTGGCGCAGCTTGCGATCAGGAGCGTCAGGGCGGAAAGGGATGGCAGCCAAATGACTGGTTTCATGGAATGGTTGGGCAAGATCAAAGCCTGCAGGGAGGATGCCAAACCTCCGTGATTGTCAGCAAACCCTAATTTCGGAAAATTTTCCGGCGGGTGGCGTTCCAAATTCACTCTTGCGCCGTCAGCCGCAAGCTGGCACTGCTTCTGGCGCAGCGCGAGAGGGGCATTAGCTCAGTTGGTAGAGCGTCTCGTTCGCAATGAGAAGGTCAGGAGTTCGAATCTCCTATGCTCCACCAGTGTGCGGTCTGGTGTGGGTTCCGCGCTGGATCCGGTGGTTCAAAGCGTGCTTGTGGTGTCACGGTGATTGGTTCACGGTGCCTTTCATGCGTTGGGAAGGCAGGAGACAGAGTGAAAACGTGGAGGATCGTCGTGGCCAGAGACCGCGGGGCGGGGGAGTGGTCCTTGGAGGAGGGCTTGGCACGCTGTTGATCGTGATCCTGGTGCTGTTGTTGGGTGGTGATCCGCGGGCCCTGCTCGACATGGCCGGCCAACCGGGGAGCGCTCCGGCCGGTGAGGTGGTTTCCTCGCCACAGGACGAGCGCCTGAAGCAGATGGTGGGTGTGGTCCTGGCGGATACGGAGGAGGTGTGGGACGACGAGTTCAGCCGGATGGGCAGGGTATATGAGAAACCGAAACTGGTGATTTTCTCAGATGCGGTCAGGTCGGGATGCGGCTTCGCGGCTTCGCAGGTGGGTCCGTTCTACTGTCCGGCGGACCGGACGATTTATCTGGATCTGTCGTTCTTCCGCGAACTGGACAAGCGCTTCGGGGCGGGCGGCGATTTTGCCCAAGCCTATGTGATCGCGCACGAGGTGGGGCATCACGTGCAGAAACTGTTAGGCACATCCGATCAGGTCCATCAGGCGAGGATGAGCCTTGGGGAGGCGGAAGCCAACGCGATGTCGGTGAGGCTTGAATTGCAGGCCGATTTCCTCGCGGGCTTCTGGGCGCGCAAGGCGCACGAGAAATTCCGATTTCTCGAGGAGGGTGATCTGGAGGAGGCCCTCAACGCCGCCAACGCCATCGGTGACGACACGCTGCAGCGCAAGGCGCATGGGTTGGTGGTGCCGGATTCCTTCACTCACGGCACCTCGGAGCAGCGGATGCGCTGGTTTCGCAAAGGGCTTACGGCAACGGACATCCGCGACGGCGACACCTTCCGCGCGCGCGACTTGTGAAGAGCTGTTAGACGGCCATGCTGCGGAAGGCGGCCAACAGCGCGGCGAGAACGAGCACGGTGAGCGCGATGCTTCCAGCGACCCGGTCGGTGATGGTGGTGCGAGGACGCATCGGCGAGGTGGATTTGGGAAAAACGATGGCGGCGTAGAGCATGCCTGCGAGCAGGCCGCCGAGGTGGGCGGCATTGTCGATGAATTTATAACCGACCAAGCCGATGAGGCCGGTCAGCGCCACACCGGCGAGCAGGCGGCGGCGCGAGCTGCGGGGAACCAGACGATGGTGCAGTGACTCGAAGACCAGAAGAAAGCCGAGCCATCCCATCAGGCCGCCCGAAGCGCCCACCGAAGGGGCGGCGAGGAAACGTGCGGAGGCTTCGCCGCCGATGCAGGCGGCGAAGAGAAACACCAATGGAACGTGGGGCCAGCGGGCGAAGACCTCGATGCGCCGGCCGAGGTAGAGCAGCGCGGCTGCATTCATCACGAAGTGCAGCGGATGACCGTGAAGGAATGGCGCGGTGAACAGTCGCCACCATTCGCCGTTGTGGTAGCGGTCCTTGAGCAGGCCCGCCGCTTCAAGCGAGTGGCCGGGCAGCAACTGGGCGATCCCGACAAGCACCATGAGTCCCAGGATGAGGCGGGTGACCGGGGCTTTCTGCCATTCCAGCCAGGTTTCAAACCGCAGGACCGGGACGAGATCGCCGATTTCCCCGGGGTGGGAGACCATGATTTCGTGAATCCGTTTCCGCGCCTGATACCACGGGATGAAGGCGAAGATGAGAAACATCAGCAGGGTGATGCCGATTGACGGCGAGGTGATCAGCGCCTTGGCGGCGAACCATGCGCGACCGCTTGCGGGGATGTGCGCGGGGACGAGATGCCAGGCCTGATAGAGAATGTAGAGTGAGAGGCCGCCTAGCATCAGGCCGAACCAGCGGAGGCGATCGATGGCCTCCGCCATCATGTCCGTGGCGCGGCGGCGGCGGGCTGTTAGAACGGCGGCGGATGCTTCCGGCAGTTCCTCGGGGAGGATCAGGTGCGAGTGATGCGGAGTCCACACCATGGCCACGCCTGCATCCCGATCCGCGCGAATGGCCTCAATGAGCGTCTCACGCGATTCGCAGGGGAAGAGCCGGGCTTTGGGATCCACCCAGCCCCAGCCTTGAGGGGCTTTGGGGAAAGCATCGGCCCGAGCCCACACCGGGGCGTCATCCTCGTCAGGTGCGGCGAACCTCACCTTGGGAAAACGTCACGGTTGGCCGGAATTATTCTCCGGAGTTGCGGTGGGTTCCGCGGCGGGTGGCGTGGCTGGAGCCGCCGCTTCGGGAGCGTCCGGGGCCGGGGTTTCGGAAGGTTTGGCCTCAGGCGCGGTTTCTGCGGGAGAGGCTTCGGCAGGGGTGGTTTCCGCAGGAGCGGGAGCCGGGGTTTCGGCCGGAGCGGGAGCAGGGGTTTCGGCCGGAAGTTCGTCGCTCAGGGACTTCGGCTGGGTGGCCTCGTCGGTCTTGGGTTTCTCGGTGGTTTCGGTCTGCTCGGCCTTGGGCTTGTCTTTGTCGAGCAAGCCCTTCTTATGGTTTTGCTGGCCGATGAGGACGGCGAGGGTGAGACTGAGAATGAAGAACAGCGAACCCAGATAGACGGTACCTCGCTGGAGGACGTTGGTGGTGCGCGCGCCGAAGACCTGATCGGTGACGCCGCCGCCGAAAGCCGCCCCAAGGCCTTCCTGCTTCGGACGCTGCATGAGGATGAGCAGGGTCATCAGCAGGCAGACGATGACGAAGACGACCAGCAGCAGGTTGATGCTGATGGACAGCCAGTTGATCGCGGCGAGAATGTTCATGGGCGCGGGACTATGGGGGGGTGGTTCCGGGTTGTAAAGCGGGGAGTTGGCGCGTTTTGCCGCCGGGAAATGTCGGGTTTGCAGCCGCAAAAAAGCCGGGCGGATGGTTCCGCCCGGCTCCCGGATGACCGGTTTTCAGAGGTCGCCTTCCTTGATGTCGAGGGCGGAGTATTCGCCGTCCTTGCGGCGATAGACGATGGTCAGGCAGCCCCGGCGGGCGCTCTTGTAGAGCACGAAGGGACGGTCGTTGAGTTCCAGTTCCATGATCGCGTCCTCCTTGTACATCGTGCGGATCGCGTATTTGTCCGGATGGATGATGTAGGGGACGGGGTCGGCTTCGGCCTCGGCCGGGTGGTCGAGCACCTCCTCGTTGAAATACCGCTCCTCAAGGTGGCGGATCGACTCGTTGCGATGCGGGCGGTTTTTCTTGAGCAGGCGGGTCTTGTGCTTGCGCATGCGGCGGGCGATCTTCTCGATGGTTTCATCAAGGGCGGCGTACATGTCCTTGCCCTCGGTGTGCGCCTCGATGGTGATGTGGTTGGCGCAAAAGAGAATGATCTCGGCGACATGGCGGTTTTTCTGCACGTCGAGAATGGCTTTCGCTTCGATGATCCGCGGGTAATCGAGGTGCAGTCCCTCGATTTTCCGGATGGCGTGGTCGCGGAGGGCATCGGTCACTTGCTCGTGCCGCACCGTGACGGTGATCGGCAGATTGACGTTGGCGGTTTGCATGGTGTTGGTGTTGGTTTTGGGTGAATGGACGGGAGTTTTATCTCCCCTGTCCGTCGGTCAGCTTGAACGAGAATCCGGCGGATTGCCATGACGTTCTTCAAAAAAATTCCCGCATGAATTGCGCGAGACGGGACTGGCCGCCGGCGGCGCTCAACGGGGTTCGGCCGGAGCCGCGGCGGCGGCCTCGTATTGCTGCCGGAAGTCATCGGCCGGAGCGGTGGAGGAACCGGAAACGGCGACTCCTAGCCAGCGGAAGCCGTCCGTGTTGGGGCCGAACATGGTTTGTAATCTGCGGTTGCCGGAGGACTTGATCATGGCATCGGCCAGGCCCACTTCGAGTTTTCCGGCGAGGCTGCCGCTCTGGGTTTTGGCGAGTGTGCCGCGGATGGCAATGCGGCCCTTGTTTTCCATGTTCAGGTTGCCAAGGGTGACGTTGCCATTGGCTCGGCGGAGGGTGCCGGTCGCATCGGATTCGAAGACCGGCCGCTCGAACCAGTCATCGTCGAGGATCTGGGCGATGCCGATGAGAAAGGGGAATCCGGAAATCTCGAGCGGATCGCCGAGGGAGTTGCGGAAATCGACGGTGAGATTGCCCTGCGGATTGGCCCCGGGGGCGAAGGTCAGGTAGTTGGATTTGGCGGATGAGAGGGTGTCGATGCGGCCGGAGAACAGCTTGCCGAGTTCCGGCCCCGCGATGCCGGCGAGCGGGTAGGTTTCGATTTCCACGGCGAGGCTGGACGGACGGTCGTTCTGATAGGGCAGGACGGTTCCGGTGATTTCGAATCTGCCGCGAAGGTCGGTCTCGTGCCTGAAGCGCAAACTGATGATGTCGATTTCGGGGCCGCGGAACTCGATGTGGGCGCGGTCGATGTTCAGTTTGGGCCAACCTGGCAGCGACAGATGGCCGCGGTTTAGCAAGAGTTGGGGACGGCCGCCGGCGCTGTCGGGTTCGAAGGACGCGTCCGACTCGAACATGCGGAGGAGCGGGGCGCTGGGATCTCCGCAGACGACATTGAGTTTGGAGGTGGCGTAGCGTTTGAAGCGCACGGCTGCGGGTGCTGTGGCTACCGCCTCGCGGGTGGGGGCGGCAGGGTCCGGCACGCGCAGGAACAGGTTGGCTTCGGGGCTTTTGATTTCCTCGCCGACCATCGCTTTGCCGAGGAAACTGGACGGGCGGATTTCGGCACGGACGCCGCGGACGTTGAGTTCCGAAAGGACGTTGCCTTTGGGCCACTTGAGGACGACGAGATTCGCGTTGGCGCTCGCGGGATTCATGCGGAACTGCTGGAGTTCCGCGGCGGCTCCGCTGGCGGACGTGATCTTGGAGAGCAGCGCCTTGCGGAATGGCGCGCTGTTGCCGTACACGATGGCTCCTCCCGCGGCGAGGAGTCCCAGCATGATGAGGATGAGCGCACCGGAAACCTGGATCATCCGGGCCCGCATGGCGATGCGTTTTTCCTCCTTGTGTGGCTGGTGGCTGCGGCGTTTGCGCCGCCTGACCTTGATCGCCTGAGTGCCATCGGCGCGGGTGACCAGTTCGCCATCGGCGAGGGATTCCTCGGAGGGCCGGTGTTTCAGCCGGTCCATCATGTCGTCGATGGAGTAGCGTTCCGGCTCGCTTGGTTCGGACATTTCTTTGGGATCTGGAAAAGACGGCCGGGGAAAACTCAGCGGTCGCGGTAAGGGCGGCCGGTCGGGTCCACCAATTCGACATGGACGAGGAACACGAGCGCGGTGGTGACCGGCTTGGTTGCCTTGGATGAGAAAAGCCGGCCGACGATGGGTATGTCTCCGAACACGGGAACCTTGTCCTCCACATTCTGGATGCTGGAACTCATCAGTCCGCCGATGGCGATGGTGGCTCCGTCAGCGACGGTCACCTGGGTGTTGGCGCGTTGGGTGCTGAACACCGGCATCAGGATGGCGTTGTCGGTGATGGTTTGCACCTGTGTGCCACCCAACACCGACTGCACGGTGGTATTGATGGGGCTGCCGTAGTTCACATAGCCGTCGAAGTCGGTGAAGGTCGGATTCACGGTGACATCGACGAAGCGTTTGTTGGCATCGGCCACGGGAAGGACTTCCAGTTTGATGCCGACTTCCTTCATCTCGAAAGCGGTGGGAGTGGCGGGGGTCACCGGAGTGGTCTGGCTGCCGGATGTCTGGCCCACCGAGTTGGGAAGTTCGGGCGGTTCGTATTCGGTGGCGTAGATGAATTCGCGAAGCACCTCGACCGTGGCTTGCTGGCCGCTGCGGGTGACGGTGGAAGGGCGCGCCATGAGATCGACTCCCTTTTTCTGATCGAGGCCGCGCATGACCATCTGGACCTGGCCGTCCGAGAAAAGGCCGGTGAGGGCCATGATGCCGGGCGCGACGGAGGTGGAGGGGTTGCGGTTGCTGGTACCAAGGATGGTGTCGATGTTGTCGGTGGCGCCGATGGCCTGATCGCCGGAGCGCAGTCCGTTGGTGACCAGGCCGGGGTTGACCAGCGTGTTCGGGTCGGCCGGGATGTTGTCCACGGCCACGCCGCCGATGGGGTTGACGAAGTCGACTCCGGTGCGGCCGCCCGTGTTTCCGGTGGTGCCGCCGCTGCCGAACATGTGGTTCGCGCTCAGTCCGAAGGGATTGACCAGCCAGTCGAAGCCAAGCTCCTCAAGGTGGGTTTGCTCGGTGCGGATGACCGTGACGCTAACCTTGACCATGACCGGTTCGGTTTGCGTCATCGCTTCCACGATCTGGGAGATGAAATCCTGGTTGGTCGCGGTGTTGACCACGCGCAGGGTATTGGTGGCGGCGCTATAGGTCGCGTTGGCTCCTTCGGGGAAGGTGACTCCCTTCTTGGCGAGCGCTTCCTGGGCGGTGAGGCGTTCGGTTAGAAGTCCGCGGTTTCCGGTGTCTTCGGCGAAGGGGTCATCGCTGGCTCCACCGCTTTCGCCCGCGGCACCGCCGATCGAGGTGAGGAAATCCGGTGGAACGCGATAGGTGCGGGAAACCAGTTCGCCGGTGGTGAAGCCGGCCGGCGCGATGATCACCGCGAAATCGTCGGTGGTGAAGGACGTTTGGGTCATGTCCGTCAGTACCTTGAGCACATGGCGCAGCGGCACATTGGAAAGCTGGAGATTGAACTTCTGGGTGCGGATCCTTCGGGCGACTTCGGAGTCGGCAGACCCGAGATTGACGTTGAAGTTGACGATCTGGTCGTTGCCCGCGCCTGTGGGATCCGGGCGCTTGGCGACGGTTCGGAGATAGGCGATGGCCTCGTCGAGCGTCGCTTGGTCGAGGAGGATTCGGGGGACCATGATCTGGTCGAGCAGCGCGTCCACGGTGACGGTGCCGAATTCCGTGAGCGGTCCGCCCGGATCCGCGGGGCCGGGTCCGAGTTCAGGGGCGGCGATGGATTTTTCCCATGCGGCATCCACCATGCCTAGCATTTCGGCACGGGTGTGATCGTAGGCGGCGTCCTGATAGTTGCTGACGATGGCGGCCACCTGCTCCATGCCGCGGCGCGCGGCGGAGTTATAGGGATCGATGCGAAGGACTTTCTGATAGGTCGAGCGGGCCTCGTCGAACTTGCCGAGATCGTAAGCGCCCTGCGCGGTGTAGAGAAGACGCCGGACCTCATCGACGTTCTGGGCGTGCTCTTTGGTCAGCGCGGGGTTGGTGCGGATCGGGTCGTCGAGTTGGTTGCGGAAAGCGAGGGCACCGGGATCGTTCGGTGCGACGCTTGGCGAAAGCACCTTGTCCACGGCGGTCTTGGCTCCGGCCAGATCGCCTTTGCGGGAAAGCTCGCGGGCGTATTCGACGGATGCCTGCGCGTAACGCTCGGTGGCGGCTTGGCGGAGTTCGGCGGAAACGGGCGCGTCGGGAATCAGTTCGCGCGCGCCGCCGTAAGCCTCGGTGGCTTCCGAAAAACGGTTCTGAAGGTACGCCTCATCGCCTTTGCGCAGCAGTTCACGGGCTTCCTCAATGGCGGTGTTGCGGCGGAGGAGTTCCTGATCGGCGGTGGCTGCGGGTTCCGCCGCGTGGAGCGGTGCCATCAGGCAGGCGGCGGCCAGCAGGGCGGCTCTGCCGCGGATCGGAAGAATGGGTTTGGAAGTCTCCATGCGGATGCTCGCGGCGAGGTTTAGGTGCTGATCGCCGCGAAGGTAAGCCCAAAAATCCGGAAACCTCACTTTTTTGACAGCCACGGAAACTCCAGCTGGATCTCCATTCGCGCGGGGCGTCTCCGGACCTTTCGCAGACAGGGTGGCAGACGGGTTTCCAGGATGGGAAGCAGGCGGTCGAGCAAAGGCCTCAATGTGTTCATGTGAAAACTGTTTCCATGAACGTCATGGGGTGTCAAGCCCTTGGTTTCCGACAGTGGCTTCGAGCGCGACCCGTGCGGCGGCGGCATCCACCGCGATGCGTTGCCGCAGCGCGTCGAGCGAGGGAAATTTCATCTCCGCCCGAAGGTGGCGGACGAAGTGCACGTCGATGGTTTGTCCGTAGAGGTCGTCATCGAAATCGAGCAGATGGGTTTCGAGCAAACGGCCGACGCCGCCCACGGTCGGCCGGGTTCCCAGGTTGGCCACGCCGTTGAGCGACGGGGCATCACCGATGCTCACGCGCACGGCCCAGACGCCATCGGGTGGCAGTTGGACATTACCGGTATCGAGGTTGGCGGTGGGGAAACCGAGTTGCCGTCCGAGTTGCTCGCCTTTGGAAACCACTCCGCTGACGGAATGGGGACGCCCCAGCATTCGGGCGGCTCCGGTGAGGTTGCCATCGCGGATGGCCTGGCGGATGCGGGTGCTGCTGATGCGTTCGCCCTCGAACATGACGGGTGGCACGGCTTCCAAGCGGAATCCGCGCGCGGCTCCCTCGCGCAGAAGAAACGGCACGTCCCCGCTGCGGTTGTGGCCAAAGCGCCAATCCTCGCCCACGGCGATGGTTTTCACCGGAGCGGCGCAGAGTTTCTCCATGAATTCGGACGCCTCCATCGCGGCGAATGCGAGATCGAACCGCAGCGCGACAAACAACTCCGCTCCGAGCGACGCGACGAGGCGCGCCTTGTGATCCAGTGTGGCGAGCAGCGAGGAGGGGGCCTTGGCCGGAGCCAGCACCCGGATCGGATGGGGATCGAAAGTCAGCACGCCGGCCAGACCGCCGTGTTTTTCCGCCGCTTCCACCGCCCGCGCGATCACCGCCTGATGGCCGAGATGTACGCCGTCGAACACGCCGACGGCGAGGTGCAAGGGCTGCCCGAGCGCGGCGAGTTCCTCAAGGCGGTGACAGGTGGGCACGGACGGGCAGTAACAGGCGCGACGAGTGCCATCAAGCGCTGAGGCAGTGGGGATGTATCCTGATTCCGCCTCGACTTTTAGGAACAGCTTTCTGGGCCCCTCGAACAGGCGGCGCGTTTCCACCGCCTGGGCGACCATTCCGGGTAGGCAGAGAAACGTCGGCAGGATCACGAAGGCCATCCCGGGCGGAAACCAAGGGCAGTGGGGCAGACCGCTCTCCTAGTCTGCAGGACGTGACTGAGGGGAGTGAACGGGAGTTGATGAATGCCTGCTGATTCGTCAGAGGCGAATGCCATCAACCTCATTGCGTGGCCAAAGTGTCGCCAAGTGAAGGGACGATAGAGCCAGAGTCGAAGACGTCCCAAGAATGCGCTGCGGTGGTAGACGAAGTGGTGTGGCAGGGCTTGGTCAAGAGAGTCGTCGCATCATGCATCGGCTGCCGTTTCTCAAGCACAAACTACGCCTTTGCGTAATATCAATGAGTCCGGTTTTGTTCTACAACACCCTCGGCTGCTCGATCTCCCCATATCCCCCACTTGCAGCGGCTCCATTCAACTTCCCCCGCCATGAAAACTTCGTCAACCTGCGGAGTATCCAAGTGTTTCGCCGGTTTGGTTGCCATCGCGATGACCGCTTGCCCATCGCTCGCGCAATCGCCGGTTTATCATCAGTCCTTCACGGATCATGTGTGGTCGCCGGTCGGTGGAGGTGCCTTCCGCGCCGAGGTCGTCGCGGAGGATTATGCCAACGAACTGTGGGAGCGGCCGGTCGAAGATGCCAAATGGGTGGAAAGCGGAGGCTATCGCACGACCACCGGCAAGTATTACGCTTATGGGGACCTGAGCGCGGCTGCGCTCGGTTATGACAACCAGTATCTCTACCTCTCGTTCACCACGGTGGGCTCATTTGTCCAGAATGTTGGCGAAGGACCGATTGATTCGGGATTGAAAGCCCAGTATTACATGTATTTCGGCGTCGGAGATGATCCGGACAAGCGATATCTGGTCAACCTGGGCAATGGATCGAGTGTAAACGCGGGTGGCTTCACCCAGATCGGCAAACTCTATCACGACGCGAACCAGGATCTCTTCGGCAGCGGCCTCCTCCATACCTACGATTCCACCGGCGGTTTGGAGAAGGATCTTTCCGACGGGTTCGAAAGTGAAATCGGTTCCGCTCTGGTTTATTCCCGGAGCAACGGTTTGAACACCATTGAGATGGCGCTCGACCTCGCCTCTGCCGGGCTCAATCAATCACAGGTCGCCAACCTCGGGTTCCTATATTTCGCCGCAGCCACCTCCAACCCTTCCGGTCCTGGCGATCTCTTCGCCCATGACGAATTCCGCGAGGCACCGGGACAGGGTCAGGAATACGACACCCTTGGAGCGATTACGATCCTCAGCGTTCCGGAACCCTCAAGCTCGATGCTTTCCGCTGCGGCGGTTGTCCTTCTGTTGGCGAAGAGACGCAGGAAGGTCCGCCCTTGATGCGTCCATGGGCTGAACAATCGCACACCGCGATCACGGCCTGTGCGTCGTCACTCCAGTCCGCGTTCGGCCACTTCGTCCTCATCCCAGCCGAGGTAGTGCCCGAGTTCGTGGAGAAAGGTCGTGCCCACCTCGTCGCGGAAGTCCTGCTCGTCCTCCTCGACCCACTCCCAGAGGTTGTCGAGAAACAGGCGGATGCGCGGCAGGTCGCCCGGATCCGCCTCCTCGGCGGCGGTGGGGCCCTCGAAGAGTCCCAGTTCGTCGCCCATCAGCTCGTCGTCGAAGGGACCGTCGCCGGGTTTTCTTTCGAGTGAAACCGGCACGTTTTGCGCGGCGGTCCGGACCTCTTCGGGCAGGACGCCGGTGAGCGATTTCAACTCCTCATCCGCCCAGCGGCTCAGTGTTTCAAAATCCATTGGAGAGCCCTAGCCGCGCGGAGCGCCGGGCACAATGCCGAAAACCCGTTCAGCGCGCCCTGAAGCCCTCGAACGTGGCGGCAAGGCCCTCGTCGAGCGAATGCCGCGGCATCCAGCCGACGGCCAGCAGTCGGTCGGCGCTGGCGCGGGAATGCCTCACATCTCCGGGACGTTCCTCGGCGTGGAGGATCTTCGATGGGCCGCCCGCGGTGCGGATGATCCGTTCGGCGAGTTCGTTGATGGTGATCTGCCCGCCGTAGCCGGCATTGAACACGCCGGTGACGCCCGGGGTTTCCGCCGCAAACACCAGCGCGCCGACGATGTCCTTCACATAGATGAAATCGCGTGTCTGTCCGCCATCGCCGTAGATCGTGATATCTTCGCCCCTGATGGCCTTCTCGATGAAGATCGGCACGGCGGCGGCGTAGGCGCCTTTCGGATCCTGGCGCGGGCCGAAGACGTTGAAGAAACGGATGGCGGCGGTTTCAAGCCGGCCTTCGCGCTGAAACATGCCGAGATAGTATTCGCCGTCCAGCTTGGTGATCGCGTAGGGGCTCTTCGGCTCGGGAATCATGGTTTCCACTTTGGGAACCGTGGGGTTGTCACCATAGATCGCGGCGGACGAGGCGAGCACGAGTTTCCTCGCGCCGGCGGCGGAGGCTTCCTCCAGCACGTTGAGCAGGCCGTGAACGTTGATGTCCACGCACTCGCCCGGTTTGGCCATGGATTCGGGCACGCTCACCAGCGCGGCCATGTGGAATATCATGCCCACTCCGCGCACGGCTTCCCTCACAAGATCGCGGTCGGTGACGGAGCCCTCGATGAAGGTGTGGGCCAGACCATCAAGATTCTTCCGGTATCCGGTGCGCAGGTTGTCGAGCACGCGAATCTCGTCCGCCTTGTCCTGATAGTGTTCGACGATGTGGGAGCCGATGAAACCGGAGCCGCCGGTGACGAGGATTTTCATGGGAATCGGAAGACGGGTTCTCGAGGCTGAGGGTTACCGGTGGCGGCTGACGATTTCCTCCATGGCGGACATGTTGTCCTCAATGGCTTTCACAAAGGCGAACTGGTTGCGGCAGCGGTCGATGTTGTGCGCGGGCCGGGCGATCTTGAAATAGACGTCGCCCTGAAGGTAGTCGGTGAGGAAACGGATGCCGCATTCGAGCGTGAGCAGCTTGCCGGAGAAGGCGAGATGGGAGATCTCGTGCTCGTTGAGGAAGGTGGCGCTGGAAAGATAACCCCTGACCAGTGCCTCGAAGCGGTCGAGCCGCACGCCGATGTTCTTCGGATCCGGATCGTCCTCGCGGGTGGTGGGTGCGGCGGTGCGCACCATGTCGCCGAAGTCATATAGCGCGGAGCCGGGCATGGTGGTGTCCAGGTCGATCACGCAGACGCCCTCGGCGGTCACGTCGTCCAACAGGACGTTGTTGAGCTTCGTGTCGTTGTGGGTGACGCGTTCGGGGATTTCTCCGGAGGCGATCAGGTCGGTGATGCGCGAGCAATCGGCGGCGCGGGCTCGGGCGAAGGCGATCTCCGCGGCCACTTCGCTGGCACGTCCGGCGCTGTCCGCGGCGATGGCGGCTTCGAGGGCCTCGAGGCGCTTGGGGGTGTTGTGGAAATTCGGAATGGTTTCATGCAGACGCTCGCCGCCGAGCGTGGCGGCGAGTTTCTGGAACTCGCCAAAGGCGCGGGCGGCCTGATAGGCCTGCTCGTTGGTCTGAAGTTCATCATGGCCGCGGGCGCGCTCGATGAACGGATAGACGCGCCAGACGCTGCCTTCCGCATCGATGGCGTAGGGCTTGCCATCGTGGGATGGGATGCAGGTCAGCGTGCGGCGGTGCGGCTCCGGATTTCCCTCCGCGCGCAGGGTTGCGAGCGCGTGGCGGGTCACCCGGTCCACGTTTTCCATCAACTGCACGGGCTGTTTGAAAACGTTGTGGTTGATGCGCTGGACGATGTGGCGGACCCGTTGTCCGGCCTGGTCGAACCAAGCGCAGTAGGTGTCGTTGATATGACCGGAGCCGTAGGCCGAGGCGCTGACGTAATCGGCGCGCATGTCGAACATCGAACTGATCGCGCGGATGTCGTGGAGTTGTTTGCTGGATGCCATGATGAGGAGTCAGGAAAGTTTTTCGGGGTATTCCCCGGCGGCGATGAGTTTTGCGATGGATTCCACCACGAAGGGCTTGTCATCCGGATAGGTTACGCCGAACCACTGGCTCGTCGTCCGGAGCACCGGGCAGCGCGTGTGGCCGCCGTGGATCAGGTGGTCCACCACCGTCGGGATGTAGCATTCGGATTTCAACTGCTCGCCGGATTCTGCCAGAAACCGCGTGAAGGCCTCCTCAAGCTGGACGAAGAAATCCGGACCGAAGGCCCAGAAGTTCATCGAGACGAGCGATCCGGCCGGGACGACGTGGCGTTTTCCATCCAGCGCGTTGCCCCGCACGTGGCCGTCCGCCTCGCGCTCGATGTTGAGGTATTCCTCGACGTTGGTGAGGAAGCCCTCCTCGTCGATCCGGCAGATGCCGCGGTTGACCTGGCCGTGGTCGGACAGGGTGTTTTCCAGCGGGTAGCCGACCATGGCCATCTCGTTGGTGGCGCCTTCCGGCAGGCTGTCGAAGAACGCGGCGGCGCGGCGGTAGGCGTCCGCGCCGTAGAAGTCGTCCGCATTGATCACGGCGAAGTGTTCCTTCACCGCATGGCGCGCGGCGCGCACGGCATGGGCGGTGCCCCAGGGTTTCTGGCGGCCTTCGGGCACCTTGTATCCGTCCGGCAGGTCGTCGAGTTTCTGGAATACGTAGTCCACCGCGATGCGGTCGGCGAAGCGCTCGCCGACGCCCTGTTTGAAGGCTTCCGCGAAATCCTCCCGAATGATGAAGACCACCCGGCCGAACCCGGCGCGGATGGCGTCAAAGACAGAATAATCCAGAACGGTTTCGCCGTTGGGGCCCATCGGGTCCATTTGCTTGAGTCCGCCGTAGCGGCTGCCCATGCCCGCTGCGAGGACGAGGAGTGTAGGTTTCATCGAAAAAACGGCCGGTGGGTTCCCGGCCGGGCCGTGAGATGCCAATTCCGCGGGAGGCTTGCAACCCCGGAGATGCGCGGGATCACACGGAAATCCGCGGCGCTGGCCTGACCGGGTGGTTCAGGCGCTGCGGAGGCGGTGGAGCAGCACATCGAGCGAGATGCTGATGATGGCGGTGGCCTTGTCGCTCATGGCGTAGGGGAGGATCAGGCGTTTGTCGTGTATGAGGCAGCCGCAGCTGTAAACGACGTTCGGCACGTATCCTTCACGCTCGTTGCCTTCCGGAGCGACGAGGGGCTCGCGGAGCCTGCCGATGACCTTGCCGGGGTCATCCAAATCGAGGAGCGCGGCACCGATACAGTATTTCCGCATCGGGCCGACACCGTGGGTGATGACCAGCCAACCGGCATCGGTTTCGACGGGTGAGCCGCAGTTGCCGAGTTTCACGGACTCCCACGTTTCCGCCGGGCGCATGAGCAGTTGCGGATTGTCCCAGTGGTGCGGATCGTGGGACCGCATCAGAAAGAGGTTTTCGTCGTCCTGCCGGGAAAGCATCAGATACTGCCCGTGGACGCGGCGGGGGAAGAGGGCCATGCCCTTGTTCTGCACGGCGCTGCCATTGAGGGTGATCATGCGGAAATCGAGGAAATCCCGGGTTTCTATCAGCTGCGGCAGGATGGTGCGGCCGTTGTAGGCGGTGTAGGTGGCGTAGTAGGTGACGGCACCGTCATCATCGGTGAAGCGCACGAAGCGAGCGTCCTCGATGCCATTGCTTTCATTGGCGGAGACCGGGAAGATGATCCGCTCGCTGATGGCGATGTGGGGAGGAAAACGGATTTCGTAATTGCTGTCCGCCAGCCAGCGGATGCGGTCGAGTGTGCGGTTCAGTTCGGAGGTGTTGGGTTGGATTTCCCGCCGCACGCGATGGATCGATTCCTTGAGTTCGCTGAGGGTGAAGGTTTCGCCGAGTGACTCCAGCACGGCCCCGCTGTAGATTCCCTCGCCGAGCATTTCGTGCAGTTTGGTGGAGAAGAGCTTCTTGCGGTAGCTGGGGTTTGGCAGCACTTCGGGCACGGTGACGAAGCGCGAGATCGGATCGAGGGAGACGCATCCGTTGGCCCCGATCTCTCCGGAGCGGAACTCGATGGACGAGATGTGGCCCTCGCCGGTGGCGCGCAGGCTCATCACAAAACGCAGCGCGCCGTGCTGAAGCCCCGATTGGTCGGGGTGGGGAACGATGGACGGATTGAACAGCGCCGCCGATTCCAAGGCGTATTCGCCGGAAAACAAGGCTCCGATGAGCAGCTTCCGCTCGCGGGACATCGGACGCTCGGTGAAGATGTGGCCCTGGATCCGCTGGTAGTTTCGCAGCAACACGTTTTCGATTTCGAAGTGCCGGTTGTCGAACTCCCCGCGCATTCTGGCGAGTTCCTCGACCACCTCGGCATCCGTGAGCGAGAGGGCGCGGCCGATGATGGTGGTCACCCGCCGGTCTTCGGCCGGAATGAAGGGCCGGATGATCACCCGCGAGCTTTCCGGCAGAAGCAGGAGGTCATGCCGGCACAGGATGGGAGCGCTCATGGCGTTGGGGGTTGGGTTGGGCAATGTGATGCTCCGCGGCGGTCATTTCCGCGAGGGCGATCTGAAAGGCGAGGGTGGATTCGGCGCCTTGGTTTTCATTGGCGCGGTCCTGATGGAGGCCGTCGCGGCAACCGCCGGAGGTCGGATCGTAAAGCGGGATGCCCAGATCGTTGCGGCCGAGGAACCAGTCGAAGGCACGGCGTGCCTCACGGGGCCAGAAGTCGTCGCCGGTGGCGTCGTAGGCATCGAGGCAGGCGGAGACCATGGCCTGGGCTTCCACGGGTTGCTGGTCGAAGGTGGCGCGTTCGCCGTCGCGGTGGTGGAAGCCGTTGGTGCCTACAGGGCGGAAATGTCCCGCGGGAGAAAGTTGATGGATCGCCAGCCAGCGCAGGCTTTCGAGGCCCAGGGCGAGGGCCTTGTCGCTCGGCATGGACCGGCCGGTGAGGATGAGCGCCTGGCAGAGGCGGGCGTTTTCATAAGTCACGCTGTTTTCAAACCAGGGCCAGTGCGGATCCGCGCAGCCGTGCCGGATTTCCAGCAGGCGTTTCGTGAGAAACTCCCGCATGTCCAATGACTCCGGATGTTCCGGACGAACGCGGAGGTATCCGTGGATGCCCAGCAGGGTGAAGGCCCAGGCGCGCGGCGAGCTGAACGAGGCGACGGCGGCGAGTCCGCGTTCGTAACATTCCGAGCAGAGTCGCCGGTGGCCTTCGTTGCCGGAGATCGCCGCTCCGGTTCCCGTGGCCCACATCACCCGGCCGTGGCTGTCCTCGCTGCCGTAATTCTCCAGCCACTTGCGGTCGTAGCTCATGAAGTTGCGGAATCTTCCCGCCGGCTGGTGAAACGCCGCGGCGAGAAACGCGAGATAGCGCGTGGCCAGCAGGTCGAGATTCACCTTGAGCGGTGGGATCGCCGAACGCTCCAGAAGCAGGCAAAGCAGAAAGGCGCGGGCGTTGTCATCCGAGCAATAGCCCTCGTGGTGATTCGGCACGTTGTAAACCGCGTGCTGCAGCATGCCGGTGCCGTCCGACAGGCGTTCGAGGTGGGTGAGGATGACCGGCGGCAGTTTTCCCGGCCGCGTGGCGGTGCTGCGGCGGGACAAGACGCTCTCGGCCACCGCCCGGTGTTCGGATTGCGCTTTGGCGAAGGATTCCAGATAGCGTTTTCCCACCGCGGGCCAGGTGCTGTCGCGGCTGTCCTCGTAGGCGCGCCGACGCATCCGGTCCATGCCTGCGGGATCATCCAACAACCCGCACACGGCTCTCGCGATCGCGTCTGGGTCACGGAAAGGCACCAGCACTCCGCGACCGTCGTCCAGCAACTCCCTGGCGTGCCAGTAGGAAGTGGAAATCACCGCCTTGCCCGCGCCGAACACATAGGCGAGCGCGCCCGAGGTGATCTGCGACTCGTTCAGATACGGTGTCACGTAAAGGTCCGCCGCGCCGATGAACTGCGAGAGATCCTCGTCTGAAACGAAACGGTTGAAGAACACCACATGATCGGCGACGCCAAGATCGTCCGCCAGGTGTTCCAGAAAAGTGCGGTATTTCTCTCCCTCGCGGGCGACGAGATGCGGGTGGGTGGCCCCGAGAATCAGATAGACCGCATCCGGGTGGCGGCGGATGATTTCCGGCATCGCACGGATCGCGTATTCGATGCCTTTGCCGGGGCCGAGGAGGCCGAAGGTCAGGAGCACGGTCCGTCCCTCCATGCCGAATTGTTTCTTGAAACCCTCTGTTCCGGTGTAAGCCACATCCGGGATGCCGTGGGGAATGACGTCCACCTTGTTCAGGTCCACGCCGTAAACCTCCCGCAGGATGTCGGCACCCTTGTGCGCCATCACCACGATCCGCCCGCTGCTGGCGACCAACTCTTCCATCACCCTGCGCTGGGATGCGTCTGGATCGGGCAGAATGGTGTGCAGTGTGGTCACCACCGGGATCCGCAGCTCCTTGACCAGTCCGAGCAAGTGGCCGCCGGCCGGACCGCCGTAAATGCCGAACTCATGCTGGATGCTCAGCACGTCCGCCTTGCTCTGATTGAGCTGGTAGGCCGCGGCGCGGTAGTCATCCACATCCATCTGCTGGATTTCAAAGCGCACCTCGTCGGGGTAGTCGTATCCCTCCACGCGGTCGTTCATCGCGATCACGATGCACTTCGCGTCCATGGCCTCACCGCTCACCGCCTCGCAGAGATTATGGGTGAAGGTGGCGATTCCGCAGCGCCTTGGGACGTAATCGCCGAGAAAGGCGATGCGCCTCGATGAAGGGAATAAACTCACTCTCATCAAAAGTCGGCGAGGAATCCGCAACAGCAACGCAAAAGATCCTTCCGTCCCCGTGCGGCGGAGATTTCAACGGTTTTGCGGGGGATTTCCGGGAATTTCCGCCGCGTTGCTCCGAAAATCCCCCCATGCTGGACAAAACCGGGGCGCTCTGGCATCCATCCGCCCCCATGTCCGAGTTGCCGAAAGCCTATGAACCCCAAGCGGTGGAAGCCAAGTGGTACGCCGCTTGGCTGGAAGGAAAGTGTTTCGAAGCCGATCCTTCGTCCGCGAAGGAGGCGTATTCGATCGTCATTCCGCCGCCCAACGTCACGGGCATCCTTCACCTCGGCCACGTGTTGAACAACGCCCTGCAGGACATTCTCGCCCGCCGCGCGCGGCAGGAGGGCAAGGAAGTGCTCTGGCTTCCCGGCACCGACCACGCCGGCATCGCCACCCAGGCGAAGGTCGAGCGCGAGCTGCGCGAAACCGAAGGGAAAACCCGCCGCGACCTTGGCCGCGAGGAATTCCTCAAGCGCGTGTGGGATTTCAAGAACAAGCATGGCGACATCATCATCAAACAGCTCAAGCGGCTCGGTTGTTCGTGCGACTGGAGCCGCGAGCGCTTCACCATGGACGAGGCCTACACGAAGTGGGTGAGCCATGTGTTCGTCGAGTTGTTCAAGGAAGGCCTGATCTATCGCGGCAAACGCATCGTCAACTGGTGCCCGGTTTCCCTGACGGCCCTGTCCGACGAGGAGGTCATCATGACCCCGCAGAAGTCGAAGTTGTATTACATGAAATACGAACTCGCCGACGCGCCGGGCGAGTATCTGCAAATCTCCACCACCCGCCCGGAAACGCTGATGGGCGACGTGGCCGTGGCGGTCAATCCGAAGGACGAACGCTTCTCGAAATACATCGGCCGCAAGGTGATCCGCCCGTTTCCGCATGCGGAGATCCCGGTCATCGCGGACGAGCATGTGGACATCGAGTTCGGCACCGGCGCGCTGAAGATCACTCCCGCCCACGACAAGGCGGACTTCGAGATCGGCATCCGTCACAATCTCGAAATCATCGACGTGCTCACACCCGACGCGCACATCAATTGCCCGGACTGCCCGGATCTCCACGGACTCGACCGCTTCGTCGCCCGCAAGAAGGCCGCGGCGAAGCTTGAGGAAATGGGCCTGCTCATCAAGGTGGAGGAATACGACAACAACGTCGGCTTTTCCGAACGCGCGCATGTGCCGGTCGAACCGCGCATTTCGATGCAGTGGTTCCTCAAGTATCCCTGCGTGAAGGAAGCGGCGGATGCGGTGGCGAACGGTGACATCAAGTTCCGCCCCGAACGCTGGGCGAAGACCTACGCGCACTGGATGGAGAACCTTCAGGACTGGTGTATCAGCCGCCAGCTCTGGTGGGGACACCAGATTCCCGTGTGGTATCACAAGGAGAAACTCGACGCGCTCAAGAACGCCGAGTCGCTCGACATGTCGGACTTCGACAAGGGCGACATCCACGTCGGTCTCCAAGCCCCCGCGGATGCGGAGAACTGGGTGCGCGACGAGGACGTGATGGACACCTGGTTCTCCTCGTGGCTGTGGCCCTTCGCCACCATGAGCGATCTCGGTGAGGATAGCGCGACGTTGAAGAAATTCCATCCGACCACCGACCTCGTCACGGGTCCGGACATCATCTTCTTCTGGGTGGCGCGCATGATCATGGCCGGCTTCCGCTTTACGGGCGAACTGCCATTCCGAAACGTGTTCTTCACCTCCATCATCCGCGACCTGAAGGGGCGCAAAATGTCCAAGTCGCTCGGCAATTCGCCGGATCCCATCGACCTGATGGAGAAATACGGTGCGGACGGTCTTCGCTTCGGTCTTTTGCGCATCGCGCCGGTCGGCAGCGACCTGCGCTTTGACGAGGTATCCGTCGAAGAAGGCCGGAACTTCGCCAACAAGATCTACAACGCCTGCCGCTTCCGCCAGATGGCTGGAAGCGATCAATGCCAGGCGATCGGTGATCAGAAGGAACTTCCGCCGTATCACATCGATATCATGGCCAAGCTGGATGCCCTGTCGGCCGATCTCAAGGCTAGTTATGCCGAGTATCGCTTTGGCGAGATCGCGCAACTCTTGTATGAGTTCCTCTGGAACGAGTTTTGCGACAAGTTCCTCGAGGCGGTGAAGCTTGACCTGCGCGAAACCGCCACGCCGGAAGCGCGCGCGCTAACCCTCGCCACCTTCGACACGGTGATGGGGCGCTACCTGCAACTGCTCAGCCCCTACATGCCGCACATCGCGGAGGAATTGTCCGTTCGGATGGGATATGTGAGGGAAGGGGAGTTCCTCATGCGGAAACCATTGCCTTCCGCGCCGCTGCTTTCATCCGATCCGTCCGGTGCCCAGGCCCAAGCCGCCGCCATCTACGAAACCGCCGGACGCCTGCGCAATCTCAAGACCGAATACAACGTCGCCACCCGCAAGGACGTGAGGTTTGTCGTGAAGGGCGCGCCCGATTGGCTCGCGGCGGAAACCAAAGTGCTTGCCCTGCTTTGCGGAGCCGGCGAGATCGTGCTGGATTCCACCTACGAGGCGCCGAAAGGCACGCCCGCCGCGCTCACGCCGGTGGGTGAAATCTATCTGCCGATGGATGGCCTCATCGACGTCGATGCCGAACGCGTCCGCATTTCCAAGGAGATAGAGAAAATCCGCATCGAGGTGAAGAAGTGCGAGGGCAAGCTCGGCAACGCCAGTTTCGTGGACCGCGCGCCGCCGGAAGTCGTCGAGCAGGAGAAAGCCCGCCTCGCCGAGTGGCAGGCCAAACTCGCCCAACTCGGTGACATGCTCGCCGCGCTGGGATGACCGCTTGCCAAGGCGGTCCGGCCGCCTAGAGTCGCTGCACATCATCCGATGGCGGATCTTCTATCCATTCCCGGTTTAGGCAAAACCTCGCTCGAACTCCTCGAAGCCGCGGGTTTCCATGACGTCGAGGCGCTCTCGAAGGTGGGTGCGGACGATCTCGCCCGCGAGTTGGAGCGCGCCAACTCCATCCTCGGCATTTCCAAACGCGCCCCGGGCCAGGCGGTCGTCGCCAAATGGATCGCCGCTGCCCGCGAACGCGCGGGACTGAAAGAGGAAGCCGCCGGGCCCTCGCTCGTGCCCGTGGATTACGAGAAAACCCCTCAGGTGGTCTCGATGCTTGCCGCCGCGCCCTTCGCCATCCCGCTGCCAGCCAGATTGCTGGTGGAAAACCAACTGGGCGTTTCCGATATCCCCGCCGGCATCCTGTTGAACCGTTACTCCGGCGATCTCGATGTGAGGGTGGACGAACGCCTGCCGAAAAACCGCCAGCCCAAGCCGGTCGCCAGTTCCAACTACGTTCAACTCGCGGACAGTTCTCCGCAGCGATTGGAAATCGACACCTCACGCATCCGGTCGATCAATGATCTGGATGAGGCCCTGCCGCGCATGGCCGCCGTCAAAACTTCCCCGTCAAACGACCGCGTTGCCCTGATCCGTGCGCCGCGCAGCGATACCAACAAGGGCCGAAGTCCCGACTCCCGCTGGTACATCCGCGGAGTGCTGCACAGCCATCCGGTTTCCATCTATGTCGGCGCGCTCGTCACTCTGCTGGTGCTGGTGATGGTGCCGGTATCCATCATCTCCGCGCTGCTGCTGCTCGCTTCCGCCGAAATGCCCGGTCCTTTCGCGTGGGTGCCGCCGTGGTTGCTTTGGTTTCCGGCCACTCTGCCGCTCTTCGGCATCTCTTGGGTGATCTGGGGACTCCACGGTTCATGCCGTATCTGTGGCCAGAAGCTGTTCGTGCACCGCTCGCATCGCAAGAACGCCAAGGCCCACCACGTTCGCGGTCTTGGCTACATCATCCCCCTGTGTTTCCAGATCCTGCTGTTCCGCTGGTTCCGCTGCACCCACTGCGGCACTCCCGTCCGCCTCAAGGAGTAAGACCATGAAACCCCGGCCTCTTTGCATGCTCCTCGCGGCCTCGCTTGCGCTGGCCTCCTGCGCGAGAACCCGAAAAATCGAGCAGGCCGAGCAACCGAACCCGATCGGCCCGGCCGGCACTCCGCTCATCCGTTCGCGCGGTGGAGATGATGACGGCACGCCGGTCGTCCCCGGA
>Ga0315904_10002839_pt1 | contig 26252 bp, 21 predicted proteins | sample LakEriMetagenome_6_FD_203529 | JGI IMG/M metagenome (GOLD analysis project Ga0315904, IMG submission 203529) | Freshwater fungal communities from buoy surface, Lake Erie, Ohio, United States - Buoy 12 MA120 | ecosystem: Environmental > Aquatic > Freshwater > Lake | place: USA: Lake Erie, Ohio...
GATCTCAAGGGCTGGAAAGGCCAGGCGAGCGGAAGGTAGCTGGTCCTGGTCCTGAAGCAAAATCGAGCTTTCGCGATGGACAATAGGCGATGCCCAGGCCGGTTCACGAAGGTGGAGTTCAGGCAGAATGGCGACTTGAGCGAGATAAGTGGGCTTCGGCGCATCGAGTTGTTCAGAAATTGCTGCAAACCACATGGCTGCTGCGTTGCGCTGCCCGAGGCCCGTGAAGTGTCGACGGCTACCCATCGGTCCCCGGTTTGGTCCGTCCAACCGATCGGTATCCGGTCCGCGACCGAAAGAATGCTGAGTGATGAGAATCTCGATCGCTTGCCGAATGTTTGCTTCGCCGATCGGATCGTTGTAAACGGTGGGATGCAAAGTCGATTTCGCGAGTAACCACGGCCGATGTATTCCCCATGCCTTATCCGCTTGCGTCCGCATCGCGATGAGTCGCTCGACATAGGTCGACGTTGGCGTCTTGTCCAAAACGTCCGATTCCCCTTGTTGCCATAGGACTGCGCGAAAATCTTTCGCCTGTAGGCCCGACTCGAGCAGTCGCTGAAAAAGAGGACCTTCGGTTTTCCACTGATCGGTAGAGGTTGCTCCGACCGCAACATTCGCAAAACCGATCGGGACATCGTAGGTGTTGACCAACAAGTCGCCGAGCACCGGCCAAATGGAACCACCGTCGCTCTGGTCTCCGGTTGGTTGCGGGTCGTTAGCGACTCGCCAAGTTTTCGTCGTCACATCGTAGGCAGACACGCGGGCTTGTTGGTCCTGCACCTGCATCCGCTCGTCATTGCAGTTGGTCGCATAACTTTGGCCCGCGACGAGAAAAAGCTCTCCTACACCGAAGGGTTCGCTTGACCCTTGGCCTACGAGTTCCCCATCGAGCATCACGCGAAAATCGACGATATACCAGCCACCTGCCCAGACCGGGATCGCAATTCGCGTTTCAGTGCCGGTTGACTCTTCCTTGGATAAACGCAAATTATTCGCCCGTTGCCAAGGGGCCTCATCTGCATTTTCTCCATGAGATTTTCGAATTCGATAATCGATGTCGTGTTTGCTGTCGCATTCAAGCCTCAACACGCAATCGACCTCGGCAAAGCCCCTCGCAGGGCCGCCGGGATGATGGGAGTGACTCAACTGCGGGACGTCAAAGCGTCGTTGCAAGACCTGATGACGCAGCGGTTGGAGGACCTCGATGCGGGCAGGCTCCGGCTTGGACTGCGCCATGCTGGATGTTCCGAAGCATCCAATGAATAAACATGCGATGGCAAGGGCAAGTAGTTTCATGTTGTGCTCGAATTGCGTGGACCGAGTTCCCTATTCGAATCCGGCATTCTAGCAAAGAGAAGGTTGGAGAGTACGCGTAAAAATTGTTGAACCAGCAGCCGCTCAAGGATCCGTTGGGGACAACGGATCTGCATTGCTTCCGTGGAAGACGAAGGGCTTTCCTGAATGATTTTGGTATACTCCTATATGTCCATGTCCGTGTGCGGTGTTCGATGACGGTCTTCTTGTACATAACGCCTAGCCATGTCCTTACCCAACCCATTTCAACTCGATGGTCGAATCGCGCTCATCACGGGAGGCTCCCGGGGGCTGGGACGTGTTTTCGCGGAGACCCTCGCGCAAGCGGGTGCTTCGATCGTCATCGTCAGTCGCGATGACGATCGCTGCAAACAGGTCGCCCAAGAATTGGAGCAGTCGTACCAGCGACCGATGTACGCCTTCGGCTGCGATGTCGCTCGCGCCGATCAAGTCGACGCGCTCTACGACTCCATCGCGTCGTCGGTCGGGCGCGTCGATATCCTCATCAACAGCGCGGGGCTCAATCGCCGCAATCCGATCGCGGAACTCCGCGTCGAGGATTGGGACGCCGTGGTCGATGCGAATTTGAAGGCCCCCTTTCTCATGGCCCGTCGATTCGGACCCGCCATGGCCGAGCGCGGCTGGGGCCGAATCATTCAGCTCGGGTCTATTCTATCGGCGATCGGCATCGCTGGTCGAACACCCTATGCGGCCTCGAAAGCAGGGCTCCTCGGATTGACACGCACCCTCGCCTTGGAATGGGCGACGCGCAATGTCACGGTCAACGCTCTTTGTCCCGGCCCGTTCAAGACCGACATGAATCTCGAACTGACCCGCGATCCGGTTCGTTTCCAAGAGTTCGTCCAAAAGATCCCCATGGGTCGCTGGGGCGAGCTGGCGGAATTGACCGGACCGATTCTGTTTCTCGCCTCCGACGCCAGTTCCTACATGACCGGCCAAACGCTGTACATCGACGGCGGCTGGACAGCGCAGTAAATCGACACAGCCGACAAAAATCAATTTTCGTTTCCATGAGCCTGAGGCGCTAGCCGATTTTTTGCACGTCGAGCGAACTCGGCTAGCTAGAATTGGAATTGTCTGGCGTATCCGCAAGACGGATCCGATCCTGGTCGTGGAAATAGGAGAATAGATCGATGCTACGTACGCTACTCTACCTGATCCTGATCCTTGCAACGACGGCATCGACAATCTCGGCCCAAGACAATTCCTTCCCCAAGGAAGGATTGCAACAGTACGCAAAAATCTTCGACAATTGCGAGTTGTCGTACACCATAAAGGAAGCGTCCGGCGAAACGGCTGTCGTGGGATTGTTTCGATCCCGAGAGGGGCAATCACAAGTTGAGTTTCAATACGCGGGAGATACAACGCGACTGTACGTCAGCAGGCGCGACGCAAGCTTCTTGCTCGACCAAAAGGGAGTCCCATCCCGGAACATGGATTCCCAGCAAACTATCGCCTGGATCGGGCAGTTTTCAGCCCGTTTCGATGGGGGGAGTGTTTGGCCCCGATCATTTTCTTCATACGTTCTCAATCAACGGTAAAACTTTGTGGCTGTTTCTGGAACCAGGGGCTTCCCTCCTTGGGTGGCGATTGTCCGAACTTCGGGAAACGTCTCCAAACCACTGGGAAATTCTGCTCGTCAATGAAAAGCAGAGCTGGACCTCGCACTGGTACCTCGAGGGTTCTCCCATCGTCCGCTGCACCAAGCAGGAATCGACCTTCCAAGTAGAGAAATGGGTGAAGGAATTTTCGTACGAGGAAATCGATGGAATCCCCTATGTCCGTTCCATCCAAGAACTGCTCAATGGAGTTCCGCAAGATCGAATCGAGGTGGAGTGGATTTCGAGGAAGGCCGCACCGGAAAAATATTTTCGGCTGGATCATTACGGATTGTCAGAATCACTCTTGCGGCCCGCGAATCCCAATTCCCCGTGGGAAGGTTCGACGTATCTGATCTTGATCGGGATCGGTGTGCTCCTGTTGATACTGTCTGTCGTGTTCAAAAGTAGGAGCGTACCGTGATTGCGTTCGTGATGCGATCGAATCGGCGTTTTCGTCCTGGGATGTCCCTCCCGGAAGTGCTTGTTGTTCTGGGGATCATTTCGATCTTGGTTGGCCTGCTGTTGCCAGCGGTGCAGGGAGCGCGGGAATCGGCTCGGCGATTGCAGTGTTCCAACCATCTGCGACAAGTCGGGACAGCTCTTGAGAATCGACTCAGCTTGTTTGCCGCCTACCCCTCGGGCACCGGAGGGGCTTCGTCAGCGAAGCCCTTCCAAGGCTGGATGGTGGAGCTTCTGCCGCACCTCGAACAGTCTCCGTTGTTTCGCGAGAGCGAACAGAACTTCAAGTCGGGGAGCATTTACTCCGAACATCCCGGGTTCGCACAGCATCTTCCGTTCTTTGTTTGCCCGAGCGATGGACGGCTGGACGGTCCCCAGAGATCTATTCGATTTCAACTGACTGCCGGCATGACCTCTTACATAGGGCTCAATGGCACCCACTGGCAAGCGAACGATGGAATCTTGTACTACGATTCCAAGGTGCGTGGAGCAGCGATCCTCGACGGCAAGTCGAACACGATCGTGGTTGCGGAACGGCCCCCGTCCCCGTTCTTCGACTATGGTTGGTGGTATGGCGCGCATGGCAACGACGTGCGCGGGACACTCGACCATACGCTTGGCAGCCGAGAGACTTCGACCTCGTTTTTCAAAGTGTGCGAGCCACCTGCATCTGCCGCAACCATGCCGCGTTTGGATTTCCGTGACGAATGCTTGGTGAGTTACTTTTGGAGTTTCCATGAAGGTGGATTTTGGACGTTGCGAGCCGACGCATCGGTCTATTTCTTCCGCCAAAACAACTCGGATGTATTGCAAAAACTAGCCACACGCGCGGGTGGCGAAGTGGTTTCCGAATAAGTTGTCGTTTCGCGGCTTGGATTGTACCGCTGGGTCCTGATCAACGTCGGGAAACGCGTTGCAGCGTGCCGTTTCGGCGTGTCGGGCTATCGCGATAGTACCATGGGACCGGAGCAATCGAGTACGAGGGGATCCGGTGCCGCAATAGCCATGCGGCTCATCGAAAAAAGCGGCTGATAAAATTACACGGCTTGATGGCCGAAATCGTCCATGTAGTTGCGAATGATCTCGTCGAGGCCGGGGGCTTCGGGTAATCCCATGGCCACAGCCCGCGATCCATCGATGTCGGTGGGCCACTGGCTGACGATGCTTCGGATCCTGGGATCCGGAGCCTCTTGGATCTCGCCGAGCATCCATCCGGTCTGATCGGCGTAGTCGCGGATCGCTTTACGCGCCAGACGCGGGGTGACTTGCCGGGCTGGCAATCCGACCGCGCGGTCGGATCCCAGAATCGCACCAGGCACTTCGTGCAGCGCGATCAACGAATCGATCACGGTGCGATAACCGGTCATCGGATGCGGCTGGTCCCAATCGACGGGAAGCATACAAACCTCGCGCTTCAACGGCTCGCGAAACATACCGCTGGCCCAACTCGACGCGGCCGCGTTCGGTTTTCCCGGCCGAATAATCACGGTCGGCAAGCGGGCCGATCGGCCATCGATGTATCCCTTGCGCGCGTAGTCATTGACCATGAGCTCGCCGATCACTTTGGTCATGCCGTACGTTGTCTGCGGAGTCGTCTTGGTGCGATCATCGCAGCGTGCCGGCAACTCTCCGCCGAAGCACGCGATGCTGCTGGTAAAAACCAGCTTGGTCGATTCGCCGAGTTGGAGCATCGCATCGAGGAGCATGCGCATGCCCACGACATTCACTCGCCACGCATCCTCGAACCGATCTTCGCACTCGCCACTGACCATCGAGGCCAAGTGAAAAACCGATACCTCGGGATCCTTCCCAAGCGCCGCGGCCAAGGCGGGTGCGAAATCGATGCTCCCCGAGACGCATCGCACATCTGGGAGCGAATGGTGCAGCGGCTGCAAATTAGACCAAAGGGAATCGACGGCCGATGAATCGAACGCTTGGTCGAAAAGGGTGATTTCCCGGATGGGCTTCTTGGCTCCCGACGGGTCCGTCAATTCGCCCACGGCAATCAATCGCCTGCACAATTGGCGCCCCAGGAATCCGCCTCCCCCTGTGATCACTACCCGCATCGCTGCTGTTCCTCGATTGGTTGCGTACGAACCCGCCTCACTGGCTTGCTCTATAATGTTCGACCATGACAGCACTTAATCTAGCAGGTTGGACGATCGGTTTTGTGGGGCTGGGGAAGATGGGATTCCCGATGGCCAGGCATTTGGCTTCGGCCGGTGCACGGGTCATCGCGTGGAATCGGAGTGAGGAACCGCTGAAGCGTGCAGCCGCGCTCGGCATCGAGCGGGCACCTTCGCTCGCCGAACTTGCGCGCCAAGTTGGCTCCGGTACGATTTGCCTCAATCTCACAACGACCGACGTGGTGCTCGAGGTGGCGGATGGCCGCGACGGATTGCTGCCCCATGCATCCCATGAAACGTTGTTTATTGATTTCGGCACCACGGCAGTCGAAGCGACCCGCACGCTGTCGCAGCGGGCGTTGTGGCTGGATGCTCCCGTCTCGGGAGGGGAGGTCGGCGCGGAAGCGGCGACGCTATCGATCATGGTAGGCGGAAACGAAGACTCTTTTCATCGCGCGAAGCCTCTCTTGGAGACGGTGGGCAAACGGGTGACCTATATGGGTGCCTCGGGGGCGGGTCAAGTAACGAAGTTGGCCAATCAATTGATCGTCGCACAAACCATCGATGCGGTCGCTCAGGCATTGAGGTTGGCGGAACTGGCTGGGGTATCGAGCGAGCAGGTGCGCGAGGCGCTCCTCGGTGGCTTTGCGGACAGCCGGATTCTGCAGTTGCATGGCGATCGCATGGTCCGCCGGGATTTTCGGCCGGGAGGCAGGGCCGAGTGGCAGTTGAAAGACGTGCGGTTGATCTGCGAGCTGGCCGAGCAGGTGGGACTGCGATCCGAATCGCTGGATCATTGCCGAGCGTTGTGGGAACGGTTTGTGATCGACGAAGGAAACGGCGACCTGGATCATTCCGGTTTGTTTCTGCATTATGTGCGAGATGCATCTCACCCCGAATCGGACCGCTCCACGCGCTAAATGGGAAGCCGAGCACTCTCCAAGGTTTTCGGAATCATGGCCCGCTCGCGCGCGTAAAAGCCTCGCAGAGATTCGGTGGAAATGCCGAGTTGGTCGCGCCATTGCTGCAGCGAGGCGTTCGTCGAAAGATACCCTTCCTGTTTCGCCAGATCCCTCAAACCGATTTCGCGGCCTGCTTCCACCCCCAGATCGAACGCGAGCAACTTGGGACCATGAACGCGGAAAGGCTCTGGATACGAATGCGAGAATGCATTTCGTAAGATCACGGCGTCTTCGCCCCGGAACGAGGAGGAGTTGCCCATGGAAAATCCGACCACGAACGCTTCGTCCTGATCGAGCAGCCCACGCCCGAGCAGAATGTGGATCGCATCGTGCCATGCGAGGGTCACGGCCCCTGGCAAGGCAATCTCGCTCGTTGGGTCTTCGAGCAATCGCACTTCCGTCGGGATACTTCCTTCCTGGACCCCGGGAAGGGTTTCAAGCACGGACTGCATCGATACATCCGCGTTGTCGAGTCCCGGATACCACCATCCCCAATATTCAGATTCGGTGTCCGAGCCCACGAAGCGACCGTCTGGACCGAGGAACAGAATCTCTGGCTGGATCAACAGCTCGAGTCGATCGTACAGGGTGCACAGCCCGTCATTCTCGAGGATGCAGGTCGCTTCGGACAACTCCTTCTCGACCGCTTGGGCGATCGATCGTTCGAGCTCAGGTTTGCTGGTCGCACAACGCTGGACGGCAATCGCAGCGAGTTGCGATGGGCTCGGAAACGCGGGGCTTACGTTTCGTATTTCGCGCTGTTGCAGTCGTCGCAACAACGCGGATCGTTCGTGGGCAGGCTCGGTGTCCCGAACGATTTCGAGAATGATCTGTCGTTCCCACGCGATCGCCCACCGGAGTGGGGTTCGCTCAGGATCCGGATTCGGCGATGCCATGATTGGTGGTTGGCACCACGGGCTCGGCGACGGTGGAGGAAGTGGTTCCCGGTACGACACGTGGACTGCCGATGGTTGAGTCCACGATCCGTTTGAGGTCTTCGGCATCGACCACTTCGACTTCCATCAGACGCTGCGCGAGGGCTTCCAGGGCAGTTCGTCGTTCGGTCAGGATCCCGCGAGCCCTGAGCGATGCCTCGTCGATCATTCGCTTGACCTCTTGGTCGATCTCGCGGGCAGTTTGTTCGGAGTAATCGCGGCCAAACGGGTCACCGCTTCCGCCGGTCGCCAGGAATGGCGAGCGATTGCCTTCGCGGTAATTGACCCGTCCCATCCGGCTCATGCCGTACTCCATGACCATCGCGCGGGCGATGTCGGTCGCCCGTTGCAAGTCGTTCTGCGCTCCGGTGCTGATATCGCGAAAAACGATTTCCTCGGTGAGCGTACCCGCGAGCAGGACTTGCATCTGGGCCTCGAGTTCCGGTTGGGTCACCAGATAGCGATCCGCTTCAGGGCGTTGCATGGTGTATCCCAAGGCAGCCACACCGCGCGGGATGATCGAGACCTTGTGCACGGGGTCGGTGTTGGGCAACGAGTAAGCGACCAGCGCGTGCCCCGCCTCGTGGTAGGCGACCCGCAGTTTCTCTTCCTCGTTCATGATTCGCTTTTTCTTCTCGAGGCCCGCTGCGGCACGCTCGACGGCTTCGTTGAATTCATCTTGCCCGACGTTGTTGTTTCCCTTGCGAGCTGCGAGCAATGCCGCTTCGTTGACCAAGTTCGCAAGATCAGCGCCGACGAAGCCTGGGGTGATCGCGGCGATCTGCTTGAGTTCGACATCGGTAGCGAGCTTGACGTTCTTGACGTGCACCTTGAGGATATCCTCGCGCCCCTGTTTGTCAGGACGATCGACGAGTACGTGGCGATCGAATCGGCCGGCTCGCAGTAGTGCGGGATCGAGGGTCTCTGGACGGTTCGTAGCTGCCATGACGATCACGCCGGAGTTGGCATCGAAGCCATCCATCTCTACCAATAATGCATTGAGCGTCTGTTCTCGTTCATCGTGTGAACCGACGACGTTGCCAGCCCGGCTCTTGCCGAGCGCATCGAGTTCATCGATGAAGATGATGCAGGGGGATTTCGCGACGGCTTGTTGGAACATATCGCGAACGCGTGCAGCGCCGACGCCGACGAACATCTCGACAAAGTCGGAGCCCGACAGGGAGAAGAAAGGTACGCCAGCCTCCCCCGCGATCGCTTTGGCCAACAGTGTCTTGCCCGTCCCAGGCGGGCCGACCAGGAGGACGCCGCGCGGGATTCGCCCACCGAGCCGCTGATACTTTTCAGGATGGCGCAAAAAGTCAACGATCTCGCGCACTTCTTCGACCGCTTCATCGATGCCGGCCACATCGTTGAAGGTGACTCCGATGTCCTCTTGGGCGTAGAGTTTCCCTCGCGAGCGTCCGAACTGCATCGGGGAACTGATCCCGCCCATGCGACGCATCACGAATAGGAAGATCGCGCTGACCAAAAAGATCGGCAGGAAGAAGAACCAGAAGAATTGGGTCAGCATGCTTTGGCCGGGCGCATGTCGCCACGCGATTTTGGCCGCGCTGAGTTTTTCCTTCAGTTCGGTGTTGGTCCCCTCGGTATTATCTTTGATCGACTGAAACTCGCGCTGCTGCGGGTTGGTCGGAAGACCGTCGACGATCTTCGCGACGGTGACTTTGCCCCGGACCGTTTTTTCATCCACTTCCACATCCCGAATCCGGCTCAACTCGAAGCGATCTGCTTCGTTGTTGATGATGATCTTCCCCGCCGAATCCGGTTCCAATTGCGTTTGGGATGGATCCGCGTAGCGAGTCGCTTCAATCAGGGCGATCAAGTCCGGGTAGCGGATCTCCTGGAAAAGGGCGGTGGAAATGAAACTGATGGCAGCCATGACCACCAGGACCCCGAGGAGCGTGTACATCAACCAGGAGTTGCCCGATTGGGAGTTTCCACCGGAGTTTGAGCGTCGATCGGATTTGGGGTCGTCAGCCATCGAAGATATTCGGTTCTTGCGAGGAAAAAGGGCGGTCTCGGATTGGATACCCGAGGAATCCCGCACCCCTGTATTATGCACCCGAGACAACGATTGAGCAGGGTTTGACGTTGAGGAATTCGCTTACGAACCCTAAAATTTTGCTGCTTGGGGCGGTAGGAATTTGACGATGCTGCAGGTTGCGCGGCGCGACAGCAGTCGCCAAGTCCCTGGGAGTCAGACACTTTGTGGAAACCATGTCGATAACAGAACCGTCCAGAGTTGCGATTCTCGGATCCACAGGGAGCATCGGTAGGTCCGCTCTGGATGTGCTTTCCCATTTGCCTCGCGCGTTCGATCTGGCGTTGATTTCCTGCCATGAACGAATCGACTTGTTCCGAGACCAATGCGCGGTCCATCGACCAAAGCTCGCTTGCGTCACCGGTGCGAGAACCCCTGAGGTGGACGCTTGGCTTACGGATCCGAGTCTTGAAGGCCATCGTCAGCAGGGAATGGCGAGTCTGGTCGATGCCATCCGCACGAAGGATATCGACATCGTCGTTGCCGCCATCGTTGGAATCGCAGGGCTCGAAACCTCTCTTGCCGCGGCCGAGACCGGCAAACGGCTCGCGTTGGCGAACAAGGAATCGCTGGTCGTTGCGGGCGAGTTGCTGATGACTGCCGCCAAGCGTTCCGGGGCGGAAATCATTCCCGTCGACAGCGAACACAGCGCTATCTTCCAATCGATCCAGGCCGGCCATGATCCGAAGGAGGTGCAGAGATTGATTCTGACCGCCAGCGGAGGGCCCTTGAGAGATTGGCCCATCGAATCCCTCGCCGACGCGACGATCGAAGACGCGTTGGCCCATCCCACCTGGAGCATGGGTCGAAAAATCACGGTCGATTCAGCGACCATGATGAACAAAGCCCTGGAAGTGATCGAGGCCAAATGGTTATTCGATATGGATCCCGAGAGCATCGAAGTGGTGATTCACCCGCAATCGATCATTCACTCCATGGTTGAGTTTCGCGACGGCTCGGTGATCGCGCAACTGAGCCCCCCCGACATGCGGCTCCCCATCCAATACGCATTGACCTACCCGAAACGTCTTGAATCGCCAGCCCGCAAGATCGATTGGAGACAAGGGTACCAACTGGATTGGCGACCGGTCGACCCGGAGCGTTATCCAGCCCTCGAATTGGGCTTCGAGGTCGCCCGCCGCGGCGGAACGTGCGGCGCGGTCCTCAACGCCGCCAACGAAGTCGCGGTAGAATTGTTTTTGCAAGGTAAGATACGCTTGACGGAGATCGCCACCGTGTGTCGATCCGTACTAGCAAACCACCATTACTCCCCTTCACCGACCCTGGACGAACTCTTGCGTTTGGACCAGTGGTCACGGAACGAAGTTTCACGTTGGACAAAAGTCTCATGCTAGATTCCTTATTGCGAAGTGATGTGTTCCCCCCATTCGATGCGACGCGGGTGTTGATCCTCGCGGCGGAAGCATCCACTTGGGAATCTTGGGTGACCTGGCTCTACAACATCCTGTTGGTCGTGCTCGGGTTGGGATTCGTGATCTTTGTGCACGAGTTGGGGCACTTTCTGGCGGCGAAAGCCTTCGGCGTCAAATGCGAGAAGTTTTACGTTGGCTTTGATGTGCCGATCTCGATAGGTCCTCTCCGACTCCCTTCGAAATTGGCCCACTTTCAATGGGGTGAGACCGAATATGGGATCGGCATCATTCCGTTGGGGGGATACGTGAAGATGCTCGGCCAGGACGATGATCCGCGAAGACTCAAAGAGGAAGCGGAACGGATCCGCGCAGCCGACCCCAATGCGGCCCCGGGCGAACCGGTGCGTCTGCGGCTCGATCCCCGCTCGTATCCGGCCAAGCCCGTATTGGCTCGCATGATCATCATCAGCGCCGGGGTGGTCATGAACCTCATTTTTGGTGTGTTGATGGCGGCCCTCGCATTCCGGATCGGCGTTCCGTACGAACCTGCACTGATCCATGCCGTGCTCCCAGGAGATCCTGCATGGAAGGCCGGGATTCAGGCCGGTGACCGAATCGTCCGCATTGGAGCGACCAACGACGAACAGTTATCCTTCAGCGACATGTCCCAAAAAGTACTCTTGGCCGGCATTCGAGATCCCAAGCAACCGGTCAGCCTGACCTACGAGCGCGACGGAGCGAGAAGCGATCTGGAAATCATGGGCACCACTGCCCACTCTCTCCCCGACGCCAAGATCAAGGCTCTCAGGCTAGGGATCGTCGGGGCGAGAATCACCAAGCTCAGCGAAAAAAATGCCTTCGACCGCTACATGCGCAGCTCCGGCCTGGACCTCGGAGCGTTCCAACCAGGGGATGTCATTCTCGGCGTCAATGGCAAGTCACTCCCCATCGATCCCGTCAGCGACGTGCCGCTTGGATACCGATTCGATTCTCTCGTGCACCCCAAACTGAACGAAACCGTTACCCTCCAAGTGCGCCGCACCATCGACAAGCGGGATCAGCAAGTGGATGTCGAACTCAAGCCGCTGCCTTTGAGAAACTTCGGAATTCGATTCGAAGTCCAAGGCGTCGCAGCCATCGCGACGGGTTCTCCTGCCGAGCGAGCGGGAATTCAACTGGGAGACAAACCGATTCGTTTCAATGGCGAACCGATTGAGGACAGCATGACGCTGCCACTGATCGTCGCCGGGTTGGCAGGCCAATCCGTAACTTTGGATTTGCAACGAGGCGAATCGGAAATCGTGAAACTTGCGTGGACCGTTCCGCAAGAATTTCAATTGGTCCATTCAATATCTATGCCGTCGCCCTCTGGGATCGAATTGCCTGGATCGGGATTGACCTACAAAGTTACCGATCGCGTGCAAAGTGTTGCACCCAATAGCCAGGCGGCCAAGAAAGGCATCCTGGCAGGGGACGTCATCAAGCAATTTCAATTCTTGTTCCGGACCGATGCGCAGAAAGACTATCACCGGGAAGTGCTGACCTCGAAGGCATTTCTGGAGAAGACTCCGGTCGATGCATCGTACAGTCCCCAGTACTTCTTCGAACTCTCGCAACTGTTGCCGATCGGCCTCCCGATTGCGGTCGATCTGGAGCGAGGTGGAAAAGTGGAGTCTGTCGAAATCGCCATCGAGCAACACGATCAATTGCATTGGCCGGAACGCGGACTCGCATTCCTACCACTCCGAAAAACCTATCTGGCGGACGGTTTGATGCCCGCTCTGTCTTTGGGTTGCGCCGAAGTGTGGCGACGCCTGGGCGATGTGTTCGATTTCTTGAGCCTGCTCTTCCAAGGGAAAGCATTCAATGCCATCGGCGGCCCAGGCTCCATCGCCGTCCAAGCCACCGATGCCGCCTCGCGCGGAATCTCGCCGCTGCTGATGTTCCTGACCTTGCTCAGCGCGAACTTGGCAATCGTCAACTTTCTCCCGATTCCCGCGTTGGATGGCGGACACATGGTGTTCCTGACCACCGAAGCGATCCTGGGACGGCCTGTCGATGAAGAACTTCAAATGAAATTGACATTGGGAGGGGTCGTTGGCCTGTTGTGCTTGATGGCTTGGGCCATCTTCAACGACTACATTCACCTTTCCCGTTACTTCGGCGGATAGCCGACCGGCGACTTCGGTGCATGGTTTTGTTATCGTGCAAGCGAGCCGTTCGATGACGAGCACGAGCACCGACCGCCACGGCGGACTGAGCACGATCGGATCCGGTTTGACGATTGGGCCAGAACCCATGGATTTCCCCAAAGTTGGCCGCTATACTTTATCGGGTCCCGCGGGAGCACGCGTTGTCGTTTGGGGTGTGGTGTAATCGGTAGCACGACAGATTCTGACTCTGTTAGTTGGGGTTCGAGTCCCTACACCCCAATTTCTTGAATTGCCCCAACGCAATGCGTCACTTATGAAGTTACGGATTTTGGTTCTATCACAACCCGAAACGTAAGTGAGGTATGGAGTTGTGTCACTTTGGAGCGCGTTCCCTCGTGCGTTCCTCGCTCACGCGTCGGGTTATGACAAACCCGGGAATAATCGTCTTATTGGCTTGGCAGAGCCAAAAGCAGAACTTCGAATCTCGCGCGTCGCAAGCTGAACGATTGAATTTGATCGGCACCTCCAACTGGCAAGATCCAAGCGACGAAACTCGCTAGCACGCTCCCAAGTGCCATTCGCATCCAAGGTTTATCCGCATTTCGCGAGAACGGCACATGGAATGTGCCTTCTGCCTTGATTTTTGTCGGATGCTACTGGCCATCAGCCAAGTTTGGCGACGGATACGGCGGCGAGGCTTTCGACCACGCGAGCGATGGTTTTTTCCGCGTCCGGACCAACACGCTGCGAGTAGAGAAGTTCGATCGCGCCCAACAACCGTCCAGAAGAACGCTTCAGCAGCGGAACACCACACCGAAACTGCTCGCTGTCGCGAATGCGATCTCGTCGAATGGCGAGACGCCGCTGATCGAGAACGGTCTTTGCAAAGGCGTCGTCGTCGTTTGGCCCTGCTTGGGCAAGCCGGATCCACTGCGGTTCGTTTCGACCAGGTTTTGCGTCTCCCCAGATCGCGATGGCGTCTGGATGGAGGATATCTTGCAAACCGACTTGGAGTGTTGTGGCGAGCGCATCGGTTGACTCGCAATCAAGAATCTTGTTGACCACGATCGTAAGGGTCGGGGCATCGAGCCGAAATTGTCCGAGCAAATACTCCCGAACGGCAACCTCTTTCCTTTGGATAACGATCCACGCAAAACTGCCGCAGTTGGGGCAGAGTGTATCTCCCGGCGGATCGGAGAAGAGCACGAGCGAACGATAACCGCAGATGCGGCATTCGAGTGGTTCTCCCTCAGGGGTACGGCTGGAGATTTGCATGGCACCTCTGACAAAAGTCGGTTTTTCGTTTCCATGAGCCTGAGGCGCTAGCCGATTTTTTGCACGTCGAACGAATTCGGCTAGCGCCTCAGGCTCAATAAAGCGGTGCTCGTGCTCGATCGATTGTAGCATTCCGTTATTGTAAGCGCACCGGACAACGAAAAGTTATCGTGCACTCGAGCCCTTCGATAATGAGCACGAGCACCGTCCCCCGGGATCCGACATGGAGCAAAGGGCGTTGGTTCCGTGACGGAAAACCTCACGAAAACGGAAAAGTTTCCGCTGTATTTTTTGGTGTGCTCCCGACACCGGCCGATAAAAGAACGTAAGCGCTCGCGAGTCCTATTTTGCTTGCATTTCTTAAGCAGAAGCGTTCATGATCCGTTCGACTTCTTCACCGTTCGTTTCCCAGGTTGGACAGCAACCCACCGACCGGGCGTCGAACCAACCGCGATCCGCCGAGAGACAGGTACAGGATGTGTTCTCTGCGGTGTTGGCCGAGGTAGGGAAACAGGGATACGCATCAGCCCAAATGTACGCTGAATCGACCCCAACGGTCGAAGCGGTCGTAACCAGTTGGGAAAAGTGGTTCAACGAATTTTCGTCGACTCGCTACTCATTCGTGGCGGGGAGCGACAGTCCGAGCGTGCGTGCAAACAAAACGCAGAATGACCTTCGGATCGATTACCAACAGATGCTGATCAATGCGTACCAACAGGGCGGATATGCCAATCCGAATTCCTACCTGAAGACGCTTTCTCGGGATGAACTGGCAACGATTCAACAGGTGCATCATCTCGCGGACCCGATTTCTACCGAGTCCTTATCCTCGGAGGCGGCTTTGAACTTGTTGCTTCCTCCGGATGCGCAAGTCGATGAGAACCGTGATGGCTTGACGGCGGTCGGGGCTGCCTACACATATCGATTCCCGGACAGCAATACCCCAGCGAGTGTTCGGCTAGCGTGGGAGGCGACGACGAAAGATCTGCCTGAGCAGGATCGCATGATTCACGTTATGCAAATGGGGATGAATCTTTTCACGGCAAATTTGCATTTCGATTCGGAAGGGCGGTTTATCCGCTCCGTTCAGCCGGGGGACGCCGATTGGGTGAATCCTCAGACGATGTCAGGTTTCACGTATCGAGGGATGGCCAGCGGTTGGCTGGATTACTTGAATCGATTCTCTGCACAGATACCACCAGACCAGCTCCAACGAGACCTTCGGTTTTGGTCCGCGTTTCGACATAACCTCGCTTTGGTGAGCGAGTAAAAATAACGTGCCGTTATTGAATCGTTGCGGAGCGAAAGTATACTCTGCGTTATGCTGCTCATGCATTTCACCTCAAGATCTTACACACTCATCCAACCGAGGAATTCCATGCGAACGATCTTCGCTTCAAGGAACTGGTTTCGAGTTGCCGTGATTCTCGTGGCAACACTCGGACTGTCGACCAGTGTCAGTCGTTCCCACGCGCAAGAGACCGAGACGGCGGCGGCGCCCGGTTCGGTGATCGCGGAACTGACGAAAGAAATCGAGAGCGTGCAACCGTTCGTCGCAGGCGCGTGGACAAAACAGTGGATTGGACAGGTCGCTCAATTGGAAAAGGTCGTTCCCAAGAAGATCAAAATCAACGATCGCGAGATCTTGGTGGACGAGTCGCTGTACTACAACGGTCGCTACGGTTCACCGTTAACGTATGCGAGGGCGTTCGATCTTGCCGAGAAGCATGGATTTGCGCCGACTGCAGGGGCGAAGGTCTTCGACTTCGGATACGGTAGCATTGGACACTTGAGAATGCTGGCCCAAATGGGTTTGGTAGCGACTGGCGTGGACGTTGATCCTCTGCTTGCGAACATGTATGCGAAAAGTTCAGGTGCGTACAAGAAAGGACAGATTCAACTGCTCAACGGCCGGTTCCCCGCCGAGGAAGGGTTGGTCCAAGCCGCTGGAACTGGCTACGATCTGTTTCTTTCCAAGAACACGCTCAAACGAGGTTACATTCATCCATCGCGCGAGCCTGCCAACCCTCGGCATGTGATCGACTTGGGCGTCACCGACGAGAAGTACCTTGAGCAGGTCAGCAGTTTGCTCAAGCCGGGCGGGTTATTCGTCATCTACAACTTCTGCCCGGCCAAGGCACCGCCAGACAAGCCGTATATCCCTTGGGCCGAGGGGGAGTGCCCCTTTTCCCGGGAGCAACTTGCCACCGCTGGGTTCGAAGTGCTGGAATACGACGTTGTCGACGACGGTCCCGCTCGGGAACTCGGTCGCTTGTTGGGATGGGACGCACCGGGTGGGATGAATCTGGAAACCGACCTGTTCGCGTGGTACACGATCGCCAGGAGAAAAGCGACAACCCCGTAAGGGATACGGTGGTGCGGCCCCTCACCCCCCGGCTCCCTCTCCGTGCTGAAAAGTCCGCCGTGGCGGAAAGCGGGGCGAGGCGGAGAAGGGGAATTAGGATAGGGCACATTCCATGTGCCGTAGCCACTCCGTAGCTACCGTCGCCAGACGGTGGTGCCCCGTAGCTACCGTCGCCAGATGGTGGTTCGATTCAGCGTTGCAATTGCCGCTATGTCTCCAACTTCGGCGCAGTGAATTGTTCAGAAACCATTCTCGGTAGGGCAGATAGAGATTTGGGAAGGGTCCTGATCCGCTTGGGTACCCTGTCGATTTGCGGACGCGAGAAACCGATGCGGTCGGGCGGCCTCTCGAGGATCGAAAAAATCTTCAGAATTTTCTTGACATTCCTGGGGGGGGGGGGGGGTAAAAATTTCTGAGTTGGTTTCGACGAACATGGGTAACAACATGACGATCCGAGTGAATCGACCGAACCAAATGGCTTGCAGAAGAACGTTCTTTCTGACCGCATGCTTGATGTGCGCTCTAATCGTCGCTGGCTCTCTTTTTCCAGTCGGAGCGATCGCTCAGTCGCCGCTCGTGAAGATTGCCACCAGCGAGCTGTCGCTGAACAAAGTCGATCAAGTGATCGAAGTGACCAGCAGTATGCTGTCGGGGCTTCCGGTTCAGGCGGATTTTCTGCTCCTCAACAACACCGGGACAACGTTTCGACAACTCAAGGTCGAGAAAAGTTGTGGTTGTGTGAGTTTGCGATTGCCTGATATGGATTTCGAATCGAAGGGGACACTCCCGATAACCCTTTCCTATCGACCCAAGGGAGAGGATTTCAGTCAAGTCATCGAGTTATCGGGAGTAGCGGAGGGAGCGAACGCGATCACGCGTTTTGCCCGCATCCACATCGTCGGTAAATGCGAACCACCTTTCGTTCTGGACCCCACGCGATTCATCATCGACCCATCGGTGGCAGGGGAACGCATCGTCAACCTCCGAGGTAAAGAGGGTGTCGTTCTGGAGTCCATTTCATTTCAAACGAGCGACAGCGAGGTATCCTGCATCAAGGAATCAGACGAGGCGTTGCGTATCCGCTGGAATGCGATGCCATCGGCGAGCGGTTTCTCGGTGGAGGTGAAATTCGAGTTTCGAGCCCAAGACCTGTCCAACGGGGTTTATGAACAGCAGTTGCAGTTCGCCAAACCCGTTCCGATCTCCGTGGCTCCGAGCATGGTGCGGATGCGAGTCCGCGATGAAGCCTTGACGGGGATCGTCGTTCTCACGGACCAGGATTCCAACGGGAAGGGTTATGAGGCGAGATTTGCACAAGGTGAGGAAAAAGGGCAATGGGAAAAACCCGTGATATCGGTGAAGACCGAAACCCTATCGCCCGGCAAGTTTCTGTGCCTTTTGTCGATCGAGGACTTCGAGTCCGTTTCGGAGGGCTTCGAGAGCGAGAAGGTTTTGTTGAATCGAGTGGGGGAGTCCGACGCAATCGTTGACTTCGGCGTGAGTTATAGGCCAAAATGAGGAGCGAAAAAAATGTTGCGATTTTCGATGCTTGGTTGGGTAGGTGTTGCGTTTTTGGTGGTTGTAGGGGGATATGCACCACCTGCTTCCGCACAGTCCGTCTTCACGCTTAATCCCCGGGCATGCGTTGTTGATCAAATGGATACTGATTCCTGTCCCACGATACAGCAAACCACATGCCCTGCGGGACCATGTGATGGTAACAGTTTGCTCGGTTGCAATCCATTGGACGGTAGTCCGCCGGAGCTGTTGCAACGCACACCACACAATCCTGGCGCAACGGTTCAGGCAGCGAGGGAAGCGATCCCTGGCTCGACTGGCCGCGTGCCTGTTCGCCCACCTTCGCCGGTTATCTGTTATGAGTTTTCGTTGTGTTACTGCGAAGTGCTCGATCCAGGACATTACACCTGTGTGGTTCAACCTAGTACCCAGGTCGTAATCTATTCTTGGAAGCCGGGAAAGATAGGCTGTGTAGCCGTCGAATCACCGTTAGTAGAGTAGGCTATCTCTTTAAACCAGCGCCGCAAGACGTATGAATGAGGGTTCCGCAGCAAAAACAAAAACCGATTGACGTCTCGATGCCTATTTTTCAGTCGAATGCCTCAGGGAAAGCGTGCAATGAATTGTTGGAAATTAAGCGTTACTGTAGGAATTGTATTTTTCTTCCAACTTCACTCGATTGCGGGAGAAGCCGAAGATCGGATTGCGGAGTTTCTGGCGCATCAATCCGAGGTCGAAGCCTGTATGTCGGTATTGATCTCACGAACGGAAATATCAGAATGGATCGATCAAAACGCAGATGATCATCTTTCAGCTTCCGAACGCTTGCAACGGATGATCATTTGCAAAGACACCAAGGAAATGCGCATGGATGCAATGTCGAAACCCGTCGATCACGATCTTGTATCTAAAGAGTCGCAACTGATTGCTGGTGAAGAATGCCTTTACTGGACATCGGTCCGGATTCAGCAGGAGATACAGCGCATCGAAATGAAAGCAGGCCGTCCAATGCGTAGGACAAATACGAGTCGTCTCAATCCATTTTCGTTGCCCGTTGCTACCGTGGTCGTGATAAAAGCTGAAATGCCGGAGTACAATATTTTTCACAATGAAATTCAAATCATTGAAGAATACGCATTGAATAATGGTCGATACCGAGCCTATTTTGCTGGAAATGGTTGGGGCGACAAGGGAGCTTGTGAAGTGACTTTCGCTAAGGAGCCTCGTTGGGCGCCCGTTGAATATCGAATGTACACTCGTGGGGATGCTCCAAAGCCCTCTGGAAAGTTAACAGGAGATGTCATCAAAAATTGGAAGCTGATCAACACGACGACTACAGAATGGCAATCCATTGATGAAGAGCCAGGTTGGCTGCCTTACAAGGTGACGATGGATTTTGAAAGCAAAACTGTCGACAGCTATGAATTCCTATTGGCGGACTGGAAGCTTGGCAAGGATGTGGATCGAAGCCCTTTGCTGAAGTCACAATTCACACCGCAGAACATCCCCAAACAGATCGACTTTGACAAAGTCGCAGCCGCATTCGACGAAATGCGCGCGAAACAGAAAAAAAGCTCCCCAAGGTAGCAGGCACATTCCATGTGCCGTCGCCATCCCGTAGCTACCTTCGCCAGATGGTGGTTCGATTCAGCGTTGCAATTGCCGCTATGTCTCCCACTTCGGCGCAGTGATTTGTTTAAAAACATACTCGTGTGGGGCTTGACACGTGGATGCGGCAGTCTTGACTTTCGTGCCAGCAGCCCCTCACCCCCCGGCCCCCTCTCCCCGAAGCGGGGCGAGGGGGAGGTAGAATGATGGAAATGGGGGAATGGAGACCGCCCTATGGTTTCGGGACAAGGATTAGTTACATTGTTTTCCGTAAGCATGTTGTGCGCATCAGGGACCGAGAGCCCCTTGTGGAATAGATGCTCTCCCTGCGATTGGATCGTTATGTAAGGATTGGCCATGAATCTTTGCCAAAAGAGCCTGTCGCTCGCGATCGTGTTTCTCCTCAGTGTCCACGCGAAAGCAGGCGAGGCAGAGGATCGGATTGCGGAATTTTTGGCACATCAATCCGAGGTCGAGGCCTGCATGTCGGTATTGATCTCGAGAACCGGGATTTCCGAGTGGACCGATCCAAACCTGAATGAGAATCTCTCTCTTTCCGATGTCCTCCAACGACTTATTATTTGCAAGGACACAAACGAGGAACGTTTGGATGCGATGAGGAAATTTCCGAGAAATCATTCGATTCAGGAAGCGCAGGTGATCGCGGGAGGAGAGTGTCTCCACTGGACATCCTCCCGCCTCAAACAGCTGATCGATCGTATCGAAATGAAAGCGGGCCGTCCTATGCAAAGGACAGAGTCAATGAGAGTTCATCCATTTACGCTACCTGTTACGACCACAACCATCGTTCTCGCCGAAATGCCGGACGAGAATATTTTTCATCATGAACTTCAAATCATTGAGGAATACGCAATGAAGGACGGTCGATACCGAGCCTACTTTGTTGGGAATGGCTGGGGCGATAAGGGAGCTTGTGAAGTGACTTTCGCCAAGGAACCTCGGTGGGCGGTAGCTGAATACAAAATGTACCTTCGCGAAAACGCTCCTAAGCCAACTGGAAAATTGACTAGCCAAATAATCAAGAACTGGACTGTAATCCACACAACGATTACGGAATGGCAACCGATCGATGATGAACCGGGTTGGCTGCCGAGTAAAGTCAATATGGAATCGGACGATCAAATGATCAATGCGTACGAATTCCTATTGACAGACTGGAAGCTTGGCAAGGATGTGGATCGAAGCCCTTTGCAGAAGTCACAGTTCACACCGCAGAATATTCCCAAACAGATCGACTTTGATAAAGTTGCAGCCGCATTCGATGAAATGCGCGCGAAACAGAAGAAGTAGCCTCCCAAAGTAGCAGGCACATTCCATGTGCCGTCGCTACCCCGTAGCTACCGTCGCCAGACGGTGGTGCGATTCAGCGTTGCAATCGCCGCGATGCTTCTAGCTTTGGCGCAGTAACTTGTGCAGAAACAATTCTCGAGAGGGGCTTGGAGCGTGGATGCGGCAGTCTCGACTTTGTTGCGCGCAGCCCCTCACCCCCCGGCTCCCTCTCCCCGCAGCGGGGCGAGGGGGAGGTAGGAATTAGGAGATGGGAATTGGGGAACGCTAGATCCGCTTGAACATCTTGTCGAGCTGCTGCCGTGAGAAGACCAAGGCGGTTGGGCGGCCATGGGGGCAGTGGTGCGTGTCGCGATACAGGTGACGTTGCTCGAGCAACGCACTGATCTCCTGCGGCGATAAACGATCCCCCGCTTTGACTGCCGCCTTGCACGCCATCATGTTCATGATGTCATCGAGCAAGTCCTGTGGATTGACCTTCTTGCCGCCATTGATAAGCGCGTCGAGGATCTGTTTGAGCATCTCCGCTGGCGACATCTTGGCCAAGAGCGAGGGATACGAAGAGATCAGCACCGTATCTCCACCGAACGGCTCGATCTCGATCCCGATCTCCGAGAGCATCTCCTTGGCCTCGATCGCGACCGCCGCTTCGCTGGGGGCCAAGTGGACTGTTTCCGGGACCAGCAGCCGCTGACGCTCCAGCGACTTGGACAGGAACTTGGCCTTGATCTGCTCGAACAAAATCCGTTCATGCAACGCATGTTGATCGATGATCACCATCCCGTCTTCGTCTTCCGTGATGAGATAGGTTTGCAAGATCTGGCAACCCGTGGTGACCGTATGACCGAGCAAGGGATCTGGGCTGGTTGCTTGGGATCCCATCGTGCTGGATGGCGCGACGGCAGCAGTGGATGCGGGGCCCGCTGGATCGACGAACGGATCGGTTCTGCCCCCAAAATTCGGAAACGGACGAAAGTCGGGGACACGACGCGGATCGACGGGATCGAAATGAATATCGCGAGCGGCCGGGAGCGCATGGCTTTGTTGCCGCGCCCACGTCATCAGTTCCGTACCCGACCCGCTCCGATCGACCGGTTCGATGGTCGCCGCGCCTGCACCCACAAGTGCCGCGGGTTCGCGGTCCGGCACCGCGGCCTTGGCTACGAGATCGGTCGACAAGAACTTGTGACGCAGCGTGTTGAGCAACCGGCTGTAGATCGCGCCGCTGTCGGCGAATCGGACTTCAATCTTCGTCGGATGGACATTGACGTCGATGACTTTCGGATCGAGTTCCAATTGCAGAAAGCAGATCGGCAAACGGCCCACCATCAGCAGTCCGCGATAGGCTTCACCAAGTGCATGTTGCAAAGAACGATCGCGAATGTATCGGCCGTTGAGGAACAGGAACTGCAAGCGATTGTTGGTGCGCGAGACGCTCGGGTCGGCAACATAACCTCGGATGCGAACATGCTCATCCGCATGCTCGACCGGGATCAACGCATCGCCGACTTCGTCGCCGTAGAAAGCGCGGATCCGCTCGACCCATCGCTCGGTGGGTGGCAGGTCATGCAAGACCCGATCGTTACTGGTCAGGATCATGTGCACGTTCGGGAACGCCAATGCAATGCGGGCGAAAGCATCGACCACGTGCGCCATTTCGGTTTGAGGTGCCTTGAGAAATTTACGGCGCACCGGCGTGTTGAAGAACAAATGCCGCACCTCGATCGAGGTTCCGACATTCATCGCGCAGGGTTTGATCGGCTCAAGCGTCCCTCCCTCGCAGCGCAGTTCGTAGCCGCTGTCAGACGATGCGGTACGGCTGCGCAGGGTCAAGTGGCTGACTTCGGCGATCGAGGCCAGGGCTTCCCCCCGAAAGCCGAGGGTTCGCACGTCGAACAGATCGTCGCTGCTGACGAGTTTGCTGGTCGCGTGCGGTGCGAGGGCCAGTTCGAGTTGGTCAGGTTCGATGCCGCATCCGTTGTCGGTGATCCGGATCAGATCGGTGCCGCCGCCATCGATGGCGATTTCAACTTGCGTGGCCCCGGCGTCGATGCTGTTCTCCAGCAGTTCCTTGACCACGCTCGCGGGGCGCTCGATCACCTCGCCTGCAGCGATCTTGTTCACCAGTCCTACAGGCAGCTTGCGTATCTGCGGCATCCGTTCTCTCGTGATTTTACGGTGGGTCGGGGCAATGGTTTTTAGGTCTGAACCAGTTGTTAGATTACCGCGCCCCCGGGCATCCGAGAAGCGGAAACGCCGGCAAACATCGCAGCGTTTCGTGCACTTCAACCCGGATGCTCGCGCATCTCGGCTACTAGAGTGCGGGTGCTAGAGGCATCCGATAATGCTAGCCGTCGGGCGCGAGCCGGCTAACACCCTGCGGCTGATGAAACCAATCCCAACCGGGGGCCGCGCTCAGCGGCTATAATCATGGATCCCAACACCCAACCCCAGAAACATCTCACTCGGAAGGTCCGCTTCATGAAACGCTTCACGTATTTGCATGCAATCCCAGGGTTTCTTTTTTCTTGCGTGATGGGGGTAGCGATGGCCCAGGAATCGAGTTCGACCAACGCGCCACCGACAGATCCGAAGAAGGCCTTTGAGCCTCGCGAGTTTGTCGGGACCAACGGCGTGCCGCTCAAGTACCGGTTGATCAAACCGCTGGGTTACGAGCCGGGTAAAAAGTATCCGTTGGTTTTGTTCTTGCACGGGGCGGGAGAGCGGGGAGACGACAACGCCATCACCCTCGTGCATGGGGCAAAGGACTTTGCAGACCCCGCGCGACGGGCCAAGTACCCTGCCTATATTGTGATACCTCAATGCCCCAAAGACAGGAAATGGTCCGAGGTCGATTGGACCAAGGAGTCAAGTTCGTTGCCTGAGTCAGCCAGCGACTCGATGCAGAGTGTGAAGGAGTTGCTCGATGAAATGATCGAGAATGCGGGGGTCGATAACGATCGCGTTTACATCACGGGGTTGTCGATGGGAGGCTATGGAACGTGGGATGCCATCGCCCGTTATCCTGGTTTCTTTGCCGCAGCGGTTCCTATCTGCGGCGGTGGGGACCCCAAGACGGTGGACCGGTTCCGCAAGCTGCCGATCTGGTGTTTCCATGGCAGCAAAGACACGGCAGTCAAACCGATCCGATCTCAGGAAATGGTCGCGGCGTTGAAAGCGGTCGGCTCGGATGTTCGCTACACCGAGTACCCGGAGGCCGGCCACGACAGTTGGTCGATGACCTACTCGAACCCCGAGTTGTACGAGTGGCTCTTTTCCAAACGCCGCGCGAGCGAATAGCTCGCTCATCGTGGCACGACGCTCCGCGTCGTGGAGCGTGACAGAGCCGACAAAAGTCGATTTTCGTTTCCATGAGCCTGAGGCGCTAGCCGATTTTTGAAAGTCGAACGAACTCGGCTAGCGCCTCAGGCTCATTTTTGTCGGCTGTTTCGAGCACGGGATTTCTGGAGCCGATCTACCTTTCTGCAGTCCTTAACGTCATAATAGAGTGCGGACGGTTCAACGAAGCCCTGGCCCACCCGCCCCCGCCGTCCCCCCGCCTTTTTTTAGCCCGTCCGCGCAGTCGGCCTTTTTGAACAACATGTTGCACCGAAGTTTTGCTACGCCTCGAACGGTTGTCGGCTTGTGGTCTCTGATCGCTGCATTGGTTTTGGGCTTGCCAGCCATCAGCCAAGAGCAACCCAAGGAGGAAACCAAGCAACCAGCGGCAACAGCGTCGAAACTGATTGATTTAGCGCGCGATGTAGCTCCGATCTTCCAGAAACGCTGCGCGGAATGCCACGAAGGGGATAAGGCCAAGAACGGCTTCCTCATCGGCGATCGCGATGCGGTCCTTGGCTTTGTGACCCCGGGTTCGGCTGCCGATAGTTCGCTGTGGACCGATTACTTGATGGCCCCGCCGCCGAAAGCGGGCGAAACCGACCTGCGCATGCCTCCCGACGGTCCGTTGCCTCCCGGTGAGCTGGCGGTATTGAAACTGTGGATGGACGAGGGGGCGGCGTGGCCTGAGGGAACGACGTTGGGAGACAAACCTGTCGAGACAGCGGCCATCGACGCGTCAACCAAGCCGGCATGGTTTCGAGCGATCGGTTACATTCATCCGGCCATCGTCCATTTTCCGATTGCACTGCTGATTATCGCGGCCGTCAGTGTCCTCGCGTCGTACGTGCTGGGGGACCGTTACGCCCAGTTCGCGTTCAACTGCCTGGTGCTGGGCTTTCTCTTTTCGATTGCTACCGCCGTCATGGGTTGGTCATTCGCAGAGAGCCGAGGCTATGGCGATTGGACCAAAATGATATCCACGAAATCAACCGACGAAGAGGCCAGCATCTTTCTGCATCGCTGGGTCGGATCCGCCGTCGCGATTGTCGGCTTGATCGTGGTTATCGCGGGATGGAGGAATCGCCAACCTGATGGAACGCGGCCGGGGCATTTCTGGCGCATCGGGACGTTGGTCCTCGCGATGTTGGTCGGTTGGGTCGGGCACGAGGGTGGCGAACTGGTCTATGGCGATTTGATCGGCAAAGCCATGTCTCACTTCTCCAAGTGAGTTTTCCAACGATGGATCTGCTGCGCGACATGCTCGGGATGGCTGGAGCCTGCCGAGCGGTACGATGCGACCGCACCTTGGATCGATAGGCTGCCGCGCAGTGACGGATCGAATTTGGGATCCACTTCCCGAAACTCCGCATCGGTCAATTCCGCCAATGGAACTCCTCGCTTTTTGGCGATGGCGACCAGCGCGCCGACTTGATGATGCGCGGTACGCTGAGGTACGCCTCGTTGAATGAGGGCCTCCATCAAGGCGGTCGCATCGAGATATCCCTGGTCCATGCGGGCGGCGATCGACTCGGCTTGAAGCTCGGACTCACGCACGATCGGAATCGCCATCTCCAAGCAGGCCGTCACGGTGTCGAAGGCATCGAACAACGGAGGTTTATCCTCTTGCAGATCGCGGTTGTAAGCCAGGGGCAATCCCTTGACGAGCACGAGCAGCGATTGCAAGTTGCCGATGACGCGGGCCGATTTACCGCGGGTCAGTTCCAACGTATCGGGATTGACCTTTTGCGGCATGATCGAGCTGCCGGTGCAAAATCGCATCGGCAGTTTCAAGAACCCGAACTCGGTCGTCGACCACAGGATCCATTC
>Ga0315904_10002840_pt1 | contig 26251 bp, 18 predicted proteins | sample LakEriMetagenome_6_FD_203529 | JGI IMG/M metagenome (GOLD analysis project Ga0315904, IMG submission 203529) | Freshwater fungal communities from buoy surface, Lake Erie, Ohio, United States - Buoy 12 MA120 | ecosystem: Environmental > Aquatic > Freshwater > Lake | place: USA: Lake Erie, Ohio...
CTCGACTGATTGCGAATAAACTGGGAATTCCGGAGGACAAATACACCGTATGCTTCCAGTCCCGTCTTGACAAGAAGTGGTTAACACCATTTTCTGATAAGGTAGTGGAGGAATGGGGCGAAAAAGGTGCGAAAAAGTTATTGGTCTTTTCGCCCGCATTCGTGGCGGACTGTTTGGAAACGATCATCGAGATCGGTGAAGAATATCAGGAGATCTTTGAGGAGAAGGGTGGGGAAAAAGTACAATTGGTGCCTAGTTCAAACGATCATCCGAGATTCGTTGATTGTATTGTTGATTTGATTAAAACACGATTGTGATTGGAGGATTCCATAATTTGAAGATTTCATAATTTGAGGATTTCATAATTTGAGGATTCCATAATTTGAAGATTCCATAAATTGAAGATTCCATAAATTGAAGATTCCATAAATTGAAGATTTAATTTCAAATAATGAATCCCTATTCATTCCAATCCTCCAATCTTGTAATCTTGCAATCTTCCAATCATTTTAATCGCCAATCATCAAATTTTTAATTGACAAGGGAGTTTCGTAAATTTGTCACCCGTAATAAAAAGGAACTAATTTCAATTATGAGTAATACAACAGAAAGACTGGCTTATAAGGTAAAGGATATCAGCCTTGCCGAGTGGGGCCGCAAAGAAATTAAACTGGCTGAGGCAGAAATGCCCGGGCTCATGTCTCTTCGCGCTGAGTACGGCGCGTCTAAGCCACTCGCAGGTGCGCGCATCGCAGGATGTCTTCACATGACTATTCAGACTGCCGTGTTGATCGAAACGCTTGTTGAGTTGGGTGCTGAGGTAACATGGTCATCATGTAATATCTTCTCCACTCAGGATCATGCTGCTGCTGCGATCGCTGCTGCAGGGATTCCTGTTTATGCGTGGAAAGGTATGAACGAGGAAGAATTTGACTGGTGTATCGAGCAGACATTGTTCGCATTCAAAGACGGTAAGCCGTTGAACATGATCCTTGACGATGGTGGTGACCTTACGAATATGGTGTTCGATCGTTATCCTGAATTGACAAAAGACATCAAAGGACTTTCTGAAGAGACAACTACAGGAGTTCACCGTCTGTATGAGCGCAAGAAGAACGGAACATTGGTGATGCCGGCTATCAACGTGAATGACTCGGTGACTAAATCAAAGTTTGACAATAAGTACGGATGTAAGGAATCGTTAGTAGACTCTATCCGTCGCGCAACAGACGTGATGATGGCCGGTAAGGTGGCGGTTGTTTGTGGATACGGAGACGTTGGTAAAGGATCAGCAGCTTCTCTTCGTGGAGCAGGAGCACGTGTGATTGTAACTGAGATCGACCCGATCTGTGCGCTTCAGGCTGCAATGGATGGATTTGAGGTAAAACGTCTTGATTCAGTGGTTCACCTTGGTGATATCATCGTAACAACAACCGGTAACAAGAATATCGTTGTAGGACGTCATTTTGAAAATATGAAAGACAAGGCGATCGTGTGTAACATAGGACACTTCGACAACGAGATCGACATGGCCTGGTTGAATTCAAACTACGGTTCAGCGAAGTATACAGTGAAGCCTCAGGTTGACATTTACAACGTAAAAGGTAACGAGATCATCATTCTAGCTGAAGGACGTTTGGTTAACCTTGGTTGTGCAACCGGACACCCGTCATTTGTAATGTCGAATTCCTTCACGAACCAAACTCTGGCTCAATTGGAATTGTGGCAGAATAGTGCTAATTATGAGAATGATGTGTACATGCTTCCTAAGCATCTTGATGAAAAAGTGGCAAGACTTCACCTGGCGAAGATCGGTGTTGAGCTTGAAACACTTTCACAGGATCAGGCTGATTACATTGGTGTGAAAGTAGAAGGGCCGTTCAAGGCTGAACATTACAGATATTAAGAATAGCCTATATCAAACAGAAAAGGGATCTCAAAAGGGTCCCTTTTTTATTCATCACACTTTCCGATCACATAGGTGAGTCCGAAGGTGAATTCCGGTTCAAGTCCATAAAATATATCCTTAATGTTGATGGGATCATAATTTTTTCGATCGATCAGAATATGGTAAGGTAGTTTCAAACCGTATAATAACGTAGAACGGCCTCCAAGACGGATAGTATGATAGATCTCAGGAGAGATCGCAGAAAAAGTATGCATTATAGTATTGAATTCTTCAATATCATAGGCATCATTAGCATTAAAATGCTGCGAATGTACTTTGGTCCATGAATACCCAAATCTGCCATTCAAAAGGAACTTGATCCCATGCTTTACTGAGAATTCATGAAATACTCCAACTCCACATGAAATTCCTATTCCACGACCTTTGAGTTCATAGCTTCGTAACTCATACGTTTCATTATTCTTAACACGATCATCATTGATACTCTCAAAAGGGGAAATAACCTGTAATCCGTTAGCGAACCCTGTGCGTTCGTTTATTACTGCTGAATGAGCAAGGTATCCGCCAAATAAACTACTGTGAAAAATGAAATTCTTAGAAAATACTTTCTGGTAAGAAAAGTTGCCATACATACTCGATCCTGAAGTGTTCAAATCTAGCCCAAGTCTTTGCTGGCATACAGCAAAACCATAGATCATAATTAGAATGAGTGTCAAGTGGATTTTAGCGTTCATGGTAGCAGTATTTATTTGCATAACGTAAATGGGCCGGGATTATTTTAACTAAAAAAACACCCCTGATTTCCAAGGATTTATCCAGGCAGTTGTTCTATTTCAAACTCTGTCTCCGGTAAGTATATGATTCACTTTCATACAGATTGTAAGCTTATCTTGAAAGAACTAATTGTTCTGAATAAGGATCAAGGATAAATAATTATTTAAAAGCGAATTCCGAACGGAAGTCCCTTTTTGTTTGTGAACCATCTATATTTCCTTATCCCATCCATTTCTTTTTCTTATTTTGCGGCCTTTATACTATGCTAATGACAAAGTTGTTTCTTGGGTGCCTCGTGGGTGCTCTGTTGGCAGTAATTCCCGCTGCTACTGCGCAGAAAGCGCAATATGAATATTGGGAATCTCTTCTAATGAACCAGCGCAATGAAGCACTTCAACAGGTAGAAAAAGCAGCCGGAGGAACGCCTTCGCTGGAGACCCTTCTTGCAAAAGAGATCATAAGGTTTGAAAATGGTAAGTTCGAACCAACCGAATCGTTTATAAGCAAATTCAATGCGATCCCAAATAGAGAGGCCTATCTGTATGCCCTGTGGAACAAACCCTTCTTTTTTCAGGATTATTTGAAATATGGGTTCAACAACAGGAACTCGGCTATTATTGATGCTTCGTATTCTTCGGGATACACGAATCAGACCATCCTTTCAGGTCTTACCTATCTTAAGGGTATTAAGGAAAGGCACATGAATAATTTTTCTGGCTATGAAAAGTATGTAAGCCAGATCAAAGCGGTTAGGGAATGGCAATATTGCGGTGTGTTCGAGAATCTGAACAACAGCGGAATCGATGCAAATTACGACCCGGAAACAAATGCGATTAGCAGTACGGGTTTCAATGCGAACAGTAATGGTTTGTTGAACTGGTATACTCCTGCTAAAAATGCGGAACCGTGGATGATCCTTACTAATCACTCGGAATACGGTTCCGGAGTTCATTATGCTCAGACTTTTGTAACTGCATCCGCCGATCAGGAAGTATACATACGCGTCGGTTGCTCTGCCAAGTTCAAGATCTGGCTGAACGACGTGCTTGTTTATGAAAATCCAAAGGATCTAACCACAGAACTCGATGCCTTCACAGTGAAAGTGAAGATCCCGAAAGGGATGAACCGCTTGTTGTTCAAGCTCGCGGAAGTGGGAGAGGATGGGTTTTTTATAGTACGCCTGACAGATCAGAATGGCAATTACCTGGACAATTTAGTATGTTCTTCTGCGCATTCAGCATATAATACCTCCACTTTGGAAGGTCTATCTCCGGAGCCTGTTGTTAATGAATTTGAAGCGTTTTTTCTGCAGAAGTACAATGCAAACAAGGATGATTTCTTGTCAGCGTATTGTTTGATCAATACGTATTTAAGGAATAATAAGTTCGAGGAGGCAAAAGAGATCCTGGAACCTTGGCTGGAGGCATATCCGACCAGTTCTCTGCTGCGTATACTGGCGATTAACGTGCATGCTCAGGATAACGATAGCAATCTTGTTGAAGAATTGAAGGAGAATCTGAAGCAGGACGACCCGAATTACCATCTTTCGCTTTTCATGGTGTTCAGTGATTTCGAGGAACTGTTCCGTATGAGTCAGGAACAGATGGAAAAAGTCTTGGATAATTATGCTAATTCTGTTGACGACAAGGCTGTTCGTTATGCGGCGGATATGATCAAGTTCATTCGACTTGACGATAAGAAATCAATGAAAAAGCAGCTGGACAAGTTGATGGAGAATTCAGTACAGACTGGAAATTTCAATAGCCTGAAAAGCTATGCCTCACTTTATGATGCTGTACTTAACGATGCGGCTCGAACGCAGAAACTGTACGAGCAAATGAACGCAAAGTATTTTGATGCGGGTGTTCGTGATCAATTAACGCGTTACTACGATAATCAAGGCAATAAGGCAAAGGCCAAAAAGATCATGGAAGACCATGTAAAATGGATGCCAAACGAACTTGCTTTTCTCCGCGAGTTGGTGAACTATCAACATTATACGGAAGATTACAAAGGCTCCCTCGTCTACATTGATCGAATGCTCGATCTCTTTCCGTATTCATTTGTCGCCATGGAATTAAAGGGAGATGCATTACTTCAAACAGGTAACACAACAGAAGCACTGGAATGGTATCGTAAGTCACTGGTACATAACAGTGCGAACAGTGAACTGCGAAGAAAGATCCGGGACATCAATAATGAAAAGGACCATATTGAGGATTACCGTACTGCAGACGTGTATAAATTCATCGCAGGCAATAAAGGAAAAATCAAGAAGAACAATTTTGGATACAATATCCTGCTCGATGAGGTCACAGTTGAATTGTACAGTGAGGCCGGAGGAAAAACACGTTCCACCTATGTGTATGAGATTACTTCTGAGGAAGGAGTTGAGAGTCTGAAGGAATATGATCTTGGCCTTGGAGGAAATTACTCCATTATCAAATCGGAGATCGTTAAGAGCAATGGCAAGATCGTACCCGCCGAGAAGATGGGATCAAGTTTTGTGTTTAATGGTTTACAGGTTGGAGATATCATCTACATCGACTATCAGACAGATTTTAACGGTTATGGGCGCTTCTATCGCGATTATATCGATGATTATCAGTTTACATCCTATCATCCGATCAAGTTCGAACGCTATACACTTCTGGCACCTAAGGATATGCCGATCCGTCATGAGGTGAAGAACGGAACCCTGGAATTCAAGCAGTCTGAAGATGAGCGATTCAACGTTTATCAGTGGACGTTGAAGGATCATGCAGGATTGGCTGCCAAGGAGGAATTTATGCCTGATGATACTGATATCCACACCATTTTATATATCAGTACGCTGGACAACTGGTCAGAGATCGCGAACTGGTATTCTGATCTCGTGCGTCAGCAGGTAGAGGTGAATTCTGTAGTGAAGAAAGCGTTTAACGAGATCTTTCCTGACGGATTCGAGAAATTGAATGACACAGAGAAGGCGAGAAGGATCTACTCCTACATGTCAGAAAATCTGACGTATAGCTACGTTCCATTCAAGCAGAGTGGTTTCGTACCACAAAAGCCTGCAAAAACGCTAACCACGAAAATGGGTGACTGTAAGGACATGTCAACACTGTTTGTAACGCTTGCTGATCTGGCCGGGATGAAATCCAATCTGGTTCTGGTTTCTACAAGAGACAACGGAAAGACAAAGCTGGTCCTTCCAAGTCAGTCGTTCAATCATTGTATTGTCAGGGTTGAAATTGATGGAAAAGGACAGTATTTGGAACTTACAGACAAGAACCTGCCGTTCGGCGCTCTTCCGACCTCTGATCTTTATGCTCAGATCCTTGATATTCCGCGGAAATATGATCCTGCGTTCAACTACAGCTTATCTCAGCTTGTCGAAAACCGAAGAATGAAGAGTAAGGTCGAAAATGCCGTGAGAATAGATATTAACGGAGACAGCAAGAAATTGACGATCAACACAAAGATGGCAGGTTCTGTAAAGTCTTATACAGCCGACATATTTGAGGGCTCCAGCAATGAGATCATCAAGAAGAGAATGCTGGACAGGTACCAGAGAACTGTAGGTGAAAATTTGACGGTCGATTCGGTATACAGCATAGTAAGTGAGCGTAAGAATCCTTTTGTTTCATTTACCGTTGATGTGACGCTGAAAGAAAAGACCAACAAGATCGGTAAGTTCTATGTGGTTAAGATCCCATATATCTCCAATATCTATACACCGGTTGTTGTATCGGAAGAAAACAGAGATTATTCGATTGACTATTTGTCCTATGAGGATACGGACGAGTATACCACTTCATATGACATTTATGTCAAGGCGGGAGAAACTTTTACTGAGATTCCAAAGGATCAGGAACTGAAGTACAAGGATCATTATTATTCCCGAAAGTATCAGAAAGTATCTCCAAATCACCTGAAGGTCACGGTGGTTGCAAAACCGGGATTAATGAGTGATATTACTGCGCAGGAATATCCTGAATTCAAGGCGTATGTCAATAAGGTACTCGAAGCTCAGGATGAGATGATCGCTTTTGAGTAAACACTAATTTCACGAAATGGGAAGGATGGTTTAACTGGAGCCATCCTTTTTTGTTTAATTCATGTGATCAGTTGCGTACAAGGCCAAAAAAAGACCCTCTCCGTAAACGAAGAGGGTTTTTATATAGACGTTTCCCGCTATCTGAGATCCTTTCAACTATTGAGTGACACGTAAAAAAAAGGTTCATTCAAAAAGAAACTATTTCTCTACTGCATAATAATCCTATATCGATATTCGCAATCTTGGTAAGATCTAAGATTTGGAAATTACTTCATAAACCGGAATCCAAGCATCAGCTCATGTGTGCCGGTTGAATAGTTGCGCAGTTTTGAGGTAGTGATATCGTAGCTGTAACCGAAAGCAAACTGTTTGACATTCATTCCCAATTGCAGCATGAAAGCATCCTGATATCGGTAACCAAGTCCGGCGAAATACTTGTCTGAAAAGACACCGCGCGCACCGAGTTCGAATTGGATCGGATTGATGAATGTTGCTCGAACGAGTGTGTACGGTTCGATATCGATCTTTTCGCTTACCATTGCTTTATAGGAAGCAGTAAGATGATAATGACGCACCAAGCGATTGTCTGCTATATTGAGCGGGTCATAATTGTTGAGGTTCTTTAATCGGCTTTCCAGGAGCTGATTCACACTGAATCCAACACGAACACGGTTATCGAACATATAAAGTAAACCAAAGTTTACATCCGGGGCTAATTGCTTGGCATTGGCGGAAAGTGCGGCATCCGCTTGCTGCACCTGGATATCTGATCCGTCATAGACATATTGATTGAGTGATCCACTTAGACCGAATGAAAGATGATTTGCTTCGTTGAGCTTGAGCCTGTATGAATAGTTGAGCATGATCCCGGTTTGCGACAGCGCCCCACCGGTATCGTCGATGAAGATCATCCCTCCAAGTCCCATATTTTGTTTGGGAAGCATACCATGACCACCCAATGTATAGGTTGCAGGCGCTCCCTGGAAGCCCGTCCACTGGTTGCGAACGCCAGCCTGAATAACCGGCTTTTCGTTCATTCCGGTAGCAGCCGGATTGATGACATAGTCGTTCCAGTAGAACTGACTGTAGATAGGTAACTGCTGAGACCATGAATGCGAGACCACAGCACAGAAAGAAAGGATCGATAGATATTTTGTAGTTCTTTTCATGGCTTATCGTTTTAGTGTGATCACTCCGTTAAATGTTTCACCGTTGCCCAGATCGATGATGTAATAATAGTCGGCAGTGGGCAATTCTTCTCCAAGATAGGTACCATCCCATGGAGCATCATCCGGCCCGGCATCATAGAGGAGCTGCCCCCAGCGGTTGTATACCATCACCTTCGCTTCCGGATACGCATTCAATCCGTTTACAGCCCAGGAATCATTGTTTCCGTCTGCATTCGGTGAAAGACCACCCGGGATGAAGAAGCACGGTTCGGTAGCATCTGTGACGATTACCGTTCCCGTTTGGGTGCAGCCGGCATTATCCGTTAAAGTCACACTGTACGTTCCTGCAGGAATATCACTATTGAGGCCACTGACGATGCCATTGTTCCATAAGAAAGAGTAAGGTGCTGTACCTCCTGTAACTAATGCCTCCGCTGATCCTGTCGACTCCCCTGGGCATTCCGGAGATGTAGCGACCAGGTTCAATGAAGGTGGAGTGGTCACCGTAACCAACACGTTATCTGATCCCTCACAGCCGTTTGCATCCGTTCCGGTGACAGTGTAGTTTGCCGTACCTGCTGCCGGTGTAAATGGTATGCCATTCGTGATCCCATTTGACCACGAATAAGTAGTTGCTCCGGATGCTGTTAAGGTAACTTCCGTTCCTTCACAAACGAGCTGATCGGCTCCCGCATTCACATTCGGACTATCGTTCACAGTCAGGTTGATCGTGATCGTACTGTCGCAACCTGAAGCGTTTGGAATCACTGCCGTATAGGTTCCGCTTGTGGTGTGGACGGCTCCGTCTGGTGCGGTGTACGTATTACACACCGTTGGTGAGATCGTTGAACTTGTCGCATTTTTGACCGTCAGGTTGATCGTGATCGTACTGTCGCAGCCTGCAGCGTTTGGAATCACTGCGGTGTAGTTCCCACTTGAGGTGTAAACTGCTCCATCCGGCGCGGTGTAGGTATTACATACCGTTGGTGAGATACTTGAACTAGTCGCATTATTCACCGTCAGATTGATCGTGATCGTACTGTCGCAGCCTGCGGCGTTTGGAATCACTGCGGTGTAGTTCCCACTTGAGGTGTAAACTGTTCCGTCCGGTGCAGTATAGGTATTACAAATCGTCGGTGATATTGAAGAACTTGTTACGGGTGTTACCACCACATTCACCTGATCAGTAGCCGTACAGCCATAGGTGTCTGTTCCAGTAATAGTATAGGTAGTGGTGGCCGATGCTGTAAACGGCGTATTGTCTGTGATGCCGTTATCCCACGTGTAGGTTATTGCACCCGAACCTGTGAGGGTTACAGATGTTCCTGAGCATACTTGTTGATCTGTGCCAGCGGATACGGGAGGCGAATAGTTACTAGCAAGGTATAAGCGTTGAATCTCACATTCTGTTAAAGCACGGTTCCATATACTGACATCATCGATTTTACCTTCAAAGAACTCATAAGTTACGGGACTGTAAACTCTACCAATTTCAATAGTCTTTGTATTAGAAATCATTTGAGTTATATTTACTGAACTGACTAAATTTCCATTTATGTAAATTGTATTTTTACCATTTATGGGATCAAGAGTACCTACTACATGAACCCATGTGTTGGCTGAATAACCTGAAATTGCCACTGCTCCCAGTGCACCCGGTTGAGCGGCGCCATAACAACCATGTTCGGTCCATATATCACCATTGCTTCTTATATTAAGTCTGTATCCATAACTATTGCAACCATATTCCTTGTCAACTATAGAGGCCATTCTTAAATCATTCGAATTTATCCAAGCTGCAAAAGTTGCGCCTTGAGAAAAATCCAACGAGCCGGTGCCAGAAAGACTGATAAAACTACTCGTCCCATTAAAATTATATGCAGAATTTACATTTCCGTTTCGATCGGTTGTCAGCGTAGCTCCACTCACGACTCCATTATAACCATTCCCACTTTCATCATTCGCATTCCCACTAAATGGCCACCAGCCAACTAGACCGGATGTAGGCACATAGGAAGGCACTTGAGCGCTTACCAAACAAGGAGCAAGGAACCAAGAGCAAAGACCTGCAAATAGCAGGAGTGATACAAAATGCTTTTTCATAAATAGTTTATTCGTAGTAAGGTAACCTAATTGAAAAGCAATTTTAATCATAAAATAGTGTATATACATAACTTATTCGGAAATTTTTAGCGGCAACTTGCTCTCATGGCAGGTACGACGGATGAAGAATTGCTGAAACTGGTTGGGCAGCGTATCCGGTGCTTGCGCAAGGAGAAGGGAATGTCGCTTCAAGACCTGGCCTACCGGATCGGGATGGACAAATCCAATCTTTCCGTCATCGAAAACGGGAAATCCAACCCGCAACTTCTAACCTATGCCCGTATTGCCAGTGTTCTTGGAACGACTTTATCTCATATACTCAGTATTGAGTTCGACTTTTCTGAATTCAATGAAGCACCGGTGAAATATGTACCGAGAAAGCACAAGTAATTCGCAATGAGAACATTACTGAATAATTATACTGCTCGTTATTAGTCAAGAATTTTTGTTCAAGAAATATCCTGCCTCAGTGTTTAGTATTCTGTCCTTATCGAAAAGAAACCCCTCCGTTTCCGAAGGGGTCTTATATATGGCCGTTCTTACTATCCGAAACAAGTTCGGGAAGCAAGGAACGAGAAAGAGGGCTGAGCCCTCTATAAGCTCTGGAATTCTGAATTCTAAATTCCGAATCCTGAATTCATTACATCATTCCCGGCATACCGCCCGGCATTCCACCCATTGCAGGAGGATTTTCTTCCGGCTGATCTACAACTACACATTCCGTTGTGAGCAACATCGAAGCGATTGAAGCTGCATTCTCAACAGCGATGCGGGTAACCTTGGTCGGATCGATGACACCGGCCTTATACAACTTCTCGAACGTTTCAGTTCGGGCGTTGTAACCGAAGTCATCTTTACCTTCCTTCACCTTCTGAACGATCACAGCTCCTTCACCACCTGCATTAGCGATGATCTGACGAAGTGGCTCCTCAGCAGCGCGTTTCACGATCTGAATTCCGGTTAATTCATCTTCGTTTTCTCCTTTCAACTTGTCAAGTGTCTCGATAGCACGGATCAGCGCAACACCACCACCGGGTACGATGCCTTCTTCTACCGCAGCGCGGGTTGCAGCGAGCGCATCATCCACACGGTCTTTCTTCTCTTTCATCTCAACCTCTGTTGGAGCCCCTACATATAGCACAGCAACTCCACCGGCAAGTTTTGCCAGTCTTTCCTGAAGCTTCTCACGGTCGTAATCAGATGTGGTAGACTCGATCTGAGCCTTGATCTGGTTTACACGCGCCTGGATGTCAGCTTTCTTACCTGAACCATTGATGATCGTTGTATTGTCCTTGTCGATCTCGATCTTTTCACATGTTCCGAGGAAATCAAGTGTTGCATTCTCAAGTGTAAAGCCTCTTTCTTCAGAGATTACAGTACCACCTGTAAGTATAGCGATATCTTCAAGCATTGCTTTGCGACGGTCTCCAAATCCAGGAGCTTTAACAGCTGCGATCTTCAATGATCCGCGCAATCTGTTCACCACCAATGTTGCAAGAGCTTCTCCATCCACATCCTCGGCGATGATCAACAATGCCCTTCCTTGCTGAACAACAGGCTCAAGGATAGGAAGGAGTTCCTTCATGTTGGAGATCTTCTTATCGTAGATCAGGATGAGCGGTCTTTCCATCTCCGTGATCATCTTGTCCGTATTGGTCACGAAGTAAGGGGAGAGGTAACCTCGGTCGAACTGCATACCTTCAACGGTCTTTACTTCAGTTTCGGTTCCTTTTGCTTCTTCAACTGTGATCACACCGTCATTTCCAACCACTTTCATTGCATGTGCGATCAGTGTCCCGATCGACTCATCATTATTAGCTGAGATCGTAGCGATCTGCTTGATCTTGTCATTGTCTTTTCCGACTTCTTTGGAGAGTTTCTTCAGGTTCTTAACGACCTCAGCCACTCCCTTGTCAATTCCGCGCTTCAGATCCATTGGATTTGCTCCTGCGGCAACATTCTTAAGTCCTGCTGTAACGATAGCCTGAGCAAGCACGGTTGCTGTTGTAGTACCGTCACCGGCAATATCTGCAGTTTTTGCAGCCACTTCCTTCACCATTTGAGCTCCCATGTTCTCCACCGGATCCTTCAGTTCGATCTCCTTCGCAACCGTAACACCATCCTTGGTTACGTGCGGAGCACCAAATTTCTTACCGATAACCACATTGCGGCCTTTTGGACCAAGGGTTACTTTTACAGCATTTGCCAATGCGTCAACGCCTTTCTTTAATTTGTCACGTGCGTCAACGTCGAAATAAAGATCTTTTGCCATTTTCTTTTTACTTGATTGTTAAACCTTAAAAAATACCGTAAATGTCCGATTCTCTCATGATCAGATAGTTCTTACTGTCGATCTTGATCTCAGTACCTGAGTACTGACCATACAATACGACGTCACCTACTTTAACTGTCATAGGTTCATCTTTTTTACCCTTTCCGGCCGCGATCACGGTGCCTTTCAAGGGCTTCTCCTTCGCAGTATCCGGAATAATAATACCACTTGCTGTTTTTTCTTCTGCCGGCGCAGGTTCGATGAGAACTCTGTCTGCCAAAGGTTTAAACTTCATTGACATATGTTTGAGATTTGTAGTTTATTTTGCGCCTCCGCATTCTCTAATTCTGTGCCATTGGCAGAAATGCGACATTTTTTCCTTGGAGGCAATTTCAAGATAAAAAAAATGTCAGTATGTGTGACATACTGACATTCACAAATGCCTTATTTCTTATTACTTGTTGGCCGGCTGAGCGTTCTGGTTTCCCTGCGGCTGACCTCCAGGCTGACCTTGCTGTTGTTCAGTTGGCTCTTGCTCCGGAGCAACCTCTTCAACAGGTTTATTCAGAACGGTCATCACAATACTAAGAACCATGATAGTAGCCGCCAGAGTCCAGGTCGCTTTATCGATGAAATCGTTGGTCTTCTGAACACCGCCCATCTGGTGCGCTGCTCCAAAATCTGTACTTAAACCTCCTCCTTTAGGGTTTTGAATGAACACAACCAAAACGAGTAATGCGCTGGCCAGAATGATCAAAATAGAAAGAAGAGCTGTCATGCTTATTGATTTAGTTTTTTCTTTAATTCTTCAATTTGGGATGCAAAGAAAACCTTTTTTTCCGGATTTGACAACATTAATTGTTCATACGCATAAATTGCCTTTGGGTAATTACCCTGCAGCACAAAGATCTTGGCGAGCGTTTCACTGACGGGCAGGTTAGAGGAATCAATGCTTTCCTTCGCTTTTTTTGTCGCAGAATAGAATTCCTTCTTCGGTTTTTCGGGTTCAGGGTCTCGTGCAGGTCGTGAAATACTGGGTTCTTCTTTGAGAAACTGATCCACTATAGCTTCAATTCGAGCTTTTTCAGCATCGATCTGGGGAATCTCATTGCGATTCGATTTTAACCAGTCCGTGAAAGACCTTCCTGCTGAACTCGATGCTTCTTTTTCTACTTCGATCGTTTCTGAAGGGGATCCTGTTTCAGGGAACTGAGTTTCATCCTTTTCTTGATCGGGATCTTCTTTCGGTTCTGTTCTCTCCAGAAGGCTGTACGCACTTGAAATGGTCTCAGCGATCATTTCGGACTCAAAATCTTCCTCGCGTGTTTCGAAAGGCAGTTCCGGACTAAGTTCAAAGTCGTCGGAAATTGTTTCGCCAACAAATTTGTCCTCATCAGGCACTTCAACAAGAGGTACGTCGGAGTTATGTGATACGGTCAATTCAGGATCCGGAACCTCTTCTTTTGGCAGGGCAATGGTCAGATAAGGCTCAACCTCTTCATCAAATGGATCTTCAGGTAACGGAAGTTCGGTTTTAGTGACAATGATCGGTTCGTCAGACTTTTCGCTATGCTGTTCTTCATCTTTCTCGCCACTGGTAACGGGATGAACAGTCAACAATTCAATTATGCGTGGCTCCGTGTCCAGAACCTCATCTGCGGATGATTCGGGAATTATATTTTGAACCTGCGTTTCAATACGGGTATGAATCAGCTCATAGAGCTGAGTCCGATCAGAAATACGGTAGGCCAGCCTGGTTAGTTCCTCTTCAAAATGTATATCCTGATGAACAGAAAGTGCCTTGAGGTAAAGGATAGGGAAAACTTGGGCGTATGGAAATTTTTCAGTGAGTTCCTTCAATTGCGGAATATCCTGCTTCAAACTGGAAGATGGATCACTTATCCTTGATGCTATGTCTTTAAGGTCAAGCATTACCAGTTCGAAAGTAATTTATTCACCACATCCTGAACGATCTGTTTTGTAATTTCTTCAAGAAGTGTTGATTCCACGGTAGCCAGATCCGTATTCGAGTCGTAATCTATGAATCGCGATGCTGTTAATGTCATTTTATCCTCCGCTGGTGCCGTGATGAAAAAACTAAACTGTGCCGTTACCGTCAGACGGTTCTTTGCAGAGTTATCTCCTTCCTGCATAGCAACGGGGATAACACTGTACCCTGTGATGGCACCTTCAATATACACTTCACCTTTGCCGGTTTCAGTGTTCAGGAGCAGCCTGGTGTTATTTTGAACCCCGTCTTTAATACTTTCACTGAGATTCAGCGAGTAGTTCAATGGAGCGTTGGCGGCATTGTTTTCCAGTGTTTTGAGCGAGAATGTTTTCCACTCTTCGGGCATCCCGCCTTTGTCAATTACAGAAACGGAAGTCGGCCAGCACGACGACAGCACCCAAAGCAACAAAATAAAAATGGTCAGACGGATCATTCTCCCAGGTTATATTCTTTGATCTTTCGGTATAAGGTTCGCTCCGAGATCCCCAATTCAGCAGCTGCATATTTTCGTTTCCCGCGATGCTTCTCCAGTGCTTTCTGGATCAGTTCTTTTTCACGATCTTCCAACGAAAGTGATTCTTCTACCTCTTCATGAGATTCATAAATATCTTCTTCACGGTGAACCGGAAAATGAACCTGTGGCGATTCCGCATTCCCTGCCGGAGGAAGTATGCGGGTTTGGGCAGTGCCGGGGTGGACTTCCTGGTAAAAGCGGTTCACAAGTGCCGTTTGGTCATTATCCAGAGTGAGTTCGCCACCTTGACCGATCAATTCAACGACCAGTTTCTTCAGTTCAGAAAGATCCTTTTTCATGTCAAACAGGAACTTATACATGAGTTCCCTTTCCGAAAAGTTGTCACCTCCCGCTCCGTCATTAATAACTGCCGGGACCTTCTCTTTTTCTGCAGGCAAATAGGACGATAGGGTGAGGGCATCAATTTCCCGTTTCGTTTCGATGACGGAGATCTGTTCAACAAGGTTTTTCAATTGGCGGATATTTCCCGGCCATGAATAACCTTCCAACACGCGCACGGCATCGTCATTCAGTTTGACGGCCGGCATCCGGTATTTGTCGGCAAAATCACTGGCAAATTTCCTGAATAGCAAATGGATGTCTTCTTGCCTTCCACGAAGTGGAGGAAGTGAGATCGGAACAGTACTCAGTCGGTAGAACAGGTCTTCTCTGAACTTTCCTGAAGCGATTGCTCTCTGCATGTTTTCATTTGTCGCAGCAACAACGCGCACATTCGTTTTCAAAACTTTTGATGAACCAACACGGATAAATTCACCGGTTTCGAGAACGCGCAACAGGCGTACCTGCGTCTGCATTGGTAACTCTGCTACCTCGTCCAGGAAAATGGTGCCTCCGTCGGCTACTTCAAAATAACCCTGCCGGCTACCGTGCGCACCTGTAAACGACCCCTTTTCATGACCAAAAAGTTCAGAATCGATAGTCCCCTCAGGAATTGCACCACAGTTAACGGCAATATATTCTCCATGCTTGCGGGAACTCAGGTGGTGTATCACCTGAGGAATGATCTCCTTTCCTGTTCCGCTTTCACCGGTCACAAGCACTGAAATATCCGTTGGAGCTACCTGTATGGCCACTTCAAGTGCTCTGTTCAGCAGAGGAGCATTTCCAATGATGCCGAAACGTTGTTTGACTTGTTGGAGGTTCATTGGTATCAATTGTTCGGTTTACATTTTTCCACCACTTCACCTAAAAGGGTTGCAGAAGTGCAGTCGGTGATCCGAACCATGACATAATCGCCTTTCTTCACATCACCTTTATCGAAAACAACCATACTGTTTCGCGTATTCCTTCCGCAGAATTGCTCATCTGATTTTCTCGATGGACCTTCCACAAGTACTTTCTGGACTTTGCCGATCTGTTTCTTGTTCGATTCCAGGGAGTGTTGATTCTGTTTATTGATGATCTCTGTGAGACGACGACCCTTAACGTCTTCCGGAACGTCGTCATCGAAGCGTCTTTCGGCCAGAGTCTTTGGACGTTCTGAGTATTTGAACATGTAGGCGAAATCGTATTGCACCTGATCCATCAACGAAAGCGTGTCAGCATGTTCTTCTTCAGTCTCACCGCAGAAACCTGAAATAACATCTGTTGAAATGGCGCAGTCAGGCATGATCCGTTTGATCGCATCAATTCGGTTCATGTACCATTCCCTGGAGTAACCTCTGTTCATGCGGTAAAGCACGTCGGTACTTCCTGATTGGACAGGCAGATGGATGTATTTACAGATGTTCTCATATTTCGCCATGGTTTCAAGCACATCATCGGTCATATCCTTAGGATGGGATGTAGAGAATCGAACCCTGAGATCAGGAGAGACCACTGCTACCATTTCGAGTAGTTGTGCAAAATTGGTCGTTGGCTGTGTTTCATCCTTGATCTCTCCTTTGGAAGTAAGATTCCATCTGTAACTATCGACATTTTGCCCAAGAAGCGTTACTTCGCGGTATCCTTTATCGAAGAGATCCTTGCATTCATTGACGATAGTATGCGGGTCCCTTGATCGTTCTCTTCCTCTTGTAAACGGAACAACACAGAACGAGCACATGTTGTCACAACCACGCATGATGGTCACGAAAGCGGTCACACCACCCTGGTCCAGTCGAACAGGTGAGATGTCTGCGTAGGTTTCATCCCTGGAGAGTAATACATTAACGGCTTTTTGTCCTGTCCCGACCTCTTCAACGAGATTAGGAAGATCCCGGTATGCATCAGGGCCGGCAACGATATCAACCAATTTTTCTTCTTCAAGAAGAGACTTTTTCAGCCGCTCCGCCATGCAGCCCAGTATCCCGACTACGAGTTCAGGATTTTCCTCTTTCTTCTTCTTGAAGTCACCAAGCCGGTTGCGAACCCTTGCTTCCGCATTATCGCGGATGGAGCAGGTATTGATCAGTACGATATCAGCTTCCTCAACATTTCTTGTGGTCGAATATCCATTCTCATTCATAATTGCAGCCACCACTTCACTGTCGGAAAAATTCATCTGACAACCGTAGCTTTCGAGGTACAATTTCTTCCCGTCTGTTTTAACAGAGGCCTCTAACACCAATGCTTCCCCTTGGCGTCCTTCATCGATCACTTTATTTTGTCCTTCCATTTCGGCTTGAACTTCAATTTTAAACAGTGTGCAAAAGTAGTCAAAAACAGAGGTATGTCAAAATGGCAGTAATAATTTCTGATGCTTGACATCATTAGGACACCTTTATTATTATACAGTGATTGAAAAAAATCTTAACCTATGGTTAAAGAAAGGGGACTCCGGATTTGGATCATCACGCTTGTTGGATATTGATGTTAAATCCGTTTATTTTGCCGCGACTTATCATCTACTTTATAAATCAGGACAAATGGCAAAGAACCTCGTCATTGTAGAGTCACCGGCTAAGGCTAAGACGATCGAAGGATATCTGGGCAAGGATTTCGTGGTAAAATCAAGCTTTGGTCATGTAAGAGATCTTTCAACAAAGGGTCTTTCAATTGATATCGAGGATAACTTCAAACCGAACTACGAGATCACTTCCGACAAGAAACAGGTGATCAGTGAATTGAAAAAACTAGCCGCCGAAGCAGAAACGATATGGCTTGCTACCGATGAAGACCGCGAAGGGGAGGCTATCTCCTGGCACCTTTTTGAAGCACTTAATCTGAAGAACAAGGATACAAGAAGGATTACCTTCAATGAGATCACTAAACCGGCTATCCTGAAAGCGATCGAGCATCCGCGAAGTATTAATAAGGAGTTGGTGGATGCACAGCAGGCGCGCCGTGTGTTGGACAGGATAGTTGGTTTTGAATTGTCACCGGTCCTGTGGAAAAAGGTAAAGCCAAGTTTGTCTGCAGGAAGGGTACAGTCGGTCGCTGTGCGTTTGATCGTTGAGAGGGAAAAGGAGATTGATGCCCACAAGTCGTCTTCTTTTTTCAGGGTGAATGGTTTGTTTCAAGCAGCAAAAGGAAAACTTAAAACAGAATTGTCTGACCAGTTCGAAACCGAGAAGGAGGCTGACGATTTTCTGTTAAAGGCGTCACAGTCCGAATTCGTCGTGACGGATGTTCAAAAGAAGCCGGCGACCAAATCCCCGGCTGCTCCTTTCACCACGTCGACCCTACAACAGGAGGCCAGTTTAAAACTGGGTTTTTCCGTTTCGCGCACTATGACCATTGCCCAGAAGCTTTACGAGGCGGGTAAGATAACGTATATGCGAACCGACTCGGTTAATTTGAGTGAGACGGCAATTAATGGAGCAAGAGAAGAAATTTTAAGAGCTTATGGAGCATCTTACTCCAAACCTACAAAATATACCACAAAAAGCGCGGGGGCTCAGGAAGCTCATGAAGCGATCAGGCCTACAGATTTTGCTGCTCACAATATAACTGGCGAGCGTGATGAACAAAGGTTGTATGAACTCATCTGGAAAAGAAGCATAGCATCTCAGATGGCACATGCTGAACTAGAGAGAACAGTTATTAAGATTGGTATTTCCAAGGATCCTTCACTCCACTTCACTGCGAAGGGAGAGGTCATCCGTTTTGACGGATTCTTGAAGGTTTATCTGGAATCTGATGTAGAGGAAGAAGAAGAGAAGGAAGGAGAGGTATTGCTTCCTGAAGTTAGTGAAGGGGAAGTTATACAGCCTAAGGAAATCACGGCGATTCAGCGTTTTTCGCGCCCTCCTTCAAGATATGTGGAAGCTTCTCTCGTGAAGAAACTGGAAGAATTGGGTATTGGTCGCCCTTCTACATATGCCCCAACTATTTCTACGATCCAGAAAAGAGGCTATGTAGAGAAAAAAGAAAGGGAAGGTGAGGAGAGATCGTACGTTGTTAAAACGCTCAAGTCGGGCGAGGTGACTGCTGAGACAAGGAAAGAAGTTACAGGTAAGGAAAAGAATAAGCTTTCTCCGACAGATATAGGAGTTCTGGTGACAGACTTTCTCACTGAACATTTCGGAATGATCATGGATTACCATTTCACAGCCAAAGTCGAGCATCAGTTTGATGAGATCGCTCATGGACTGATTGAGTGGACTAAGATGATCCATGATTTCTATAAACCGTTTCATGATAATGTCGAGGATACATTGCAGCATTCGGAGCGAGTGACGGGTGAAAGAGAACTTGGAATTGATCCCGTATCAGGGCGCGTTGTTATTGCCCGGTTTGGCAGGTTCGGTCCGATGATCCAGATTGGTGATGAGCAGAAGGATGGAAAGAAACCGCTTTTTTCTTCACTTAGGGCTGATCAGAGTATTGGATCCATACGCCTCGATGAGGCCCTGGATCTGTTCAAGCTCCCAAGGGATCTTGGGGAGCACGAAGGATTGCCCCTAAAGGTGAATACCGGGAAATTCGGTCCGTATGTTCAATGGGGAAAAACCTTTGCATCCATTCCTAAAGGAACCGATCCTTTGGATATCACGGTTGAAGAGGCTATTCAGCTGATCGCAGCAAAGAAGGATAACGACGCAAGTAAAGTGATCAAGTTTTTTGAATCCAGGCCGGATGTTCAGCTTTTGAACGGGCGATACGGAGCCTACCTTAAAATAGGGAAGGATAACTTTAAATTACCGAAGGGCTCCAATCCTGAATCATTAACACTGGACGAATGTCTTGAAATTGCCTCTTCTCAGTCTTCGACTAATCGTAAGGGAGGTCGAAAAAAGTAAAGGTTTGTGTTTTCCACTGAGCTGATTGAATAAGTTCATTTATTCAGGTTTCGGCCACGTGTTACCTTGTTGTAGCTTTGACAAAAAAGTGCAATGAAGGATATTTCCATTTATTTCTCGCCTGTTGATAAGGAGGTTTCAACAACGGAATATACGCTGGGTTCAGTCGTTCAAATGTTCGATAGTAACGGTTTTCCGGAATTGAAGAAAGGAGGTGTAGCGCTTTTTGTGGTGCCTGAGTATCGTGGGGTCAGGAATAAAAGAGAAACAATTCATTCTGAGGTATTCAGAGAATATTTGTACGACCTCTTTACAGGTCCGGACTGGAAGTTTCCGATATATGATCTTGGGACGATTTTTCCGGGAAATGAATTAACCGATACTTCCTTTGCTGTTGCCCAGGTGATTGCTGAGCTCGTAAAGCACAATATTCTTCCCATCTTGATCGGAGGCGGACAGGATCTGACCATGTCCATGTACAAGGGTTATGAAAGCTTGGAGCAAATGGTGAACATCTGTGCGATAGATTATAAGCTCGATCTCGGATCGCCTGAAGAAGAAATACATGCAGATGGCTTCTTGAGTCATCTTTTATTGCAACGTCCGTGTTATCTTTTCAATCATGCCAATATTGGACTTCAAGCTCCGTTTGCGTCGAAAGTTGAATTGGACCTGTTTGAGAAACTTTATTTTGATTATTGTCGTTTGGGTGAGTTCAATGCAGACTTCAAGAAAGCTGAACCACATCTAAGGAATTCGGATATTCTCAGTGTGGACCTCAGGAGTATACGTGCTTCAGAAGTTGGATCAGATAGGGATTTTTACCCTAACGGCTTATATGCGGATCAGATATGTCAGATCATGAAATATGCCGGTATTTCAGATAAACTCACTTCAGTGGGAATCTTCAATTATTATCCTGAAGCGGCCCCGGGGCTTCAGTCTGCGCTTCTGGCTCAGATGATCTGGTATCTTTTAGATGGAATTTCACAGAGGAAGGGGGATTTTCCAATCGGAAGCAAAAAGGATTATTTCAAGTTCACTGTTCACGTGGATAGCGTAAAGGAGGATCTTGTTTTTTATAAGAGTAACAAATCTGATCGCTGGTGGCTTGAGGTTAGTTATCCCGGACAGAAAGGCTCAGCCTATGACAGGCATCATCTGGTGCCTTGTGACAGAGATGACTACGATCGGGCGATGCAAAATGAAATTCCAGATCTTTGGTGGAAAACGTATCAAAAATTGATTTGAGTATTTAATAATCAAGCCGTCGAAGATGTTAATATCATAACATGACGTTAAAGTTACCCCGAAAAAAATTTCTCTTCTTCGGAAAAATAATTATTTTAGTCGCCAATTGGAAGGGGTGTATTATGTCCTAACCGACTATTTTACTTGTGAAATTCAATGTTTATGAAGAAAAGGCTAGTAGTAGCATCATCTTTGGCCGTTCTGTTTTCCGCTAGCGTTTTTGCTCAGCAGGATAAATTGATCACCCATTTTATATATGATAAAATGAGTCTTAATCCGGGAGAGACCGGATTGGATGAAGGTATTTGCGGTACAACGATCTATAGAAATCAGTGGGATAAGGTGAACGGGGCTCCTAACTCTGCCCTTCTGAACATAGAAGCGAATATGAACAGGTTCTTTCCCGGAGGATTGGGCTTATCATTCTATCATGATGCGATTGGTTTCAATCGCCAGAATAACTTGTTGCTGAATTATTCTTATCCGCTGCAACTAGGTGGGGCAGGTACGCTTGGGATTGGAATTGGCGTTGGTATCGTTAACTTCGGTATGAATCCTGACTGGGTTCCGCCGGTGACCAGTACGGACCCTTCGCTGCCAACCGGTTTTTCTGGGACCAATCTGGATCTTAATTTTGGTCTTTATTTCAAAGGAACTCAGGATTACTACGCAGGGATCTCTTCAACACATTTGACAGAATCGCTCGTTTCTGATGGTACAGCAGCCAATGGATACCAAACCGCTCGTCACTACTATGTGATGGGTGGGAAGAAATTCCGCGATTTGCTTGGGGGAGATATCGACGCTAATGTCCTTCTTCGAACCGATATGGTTAAGTTCTCTGCAGATATCAATGCACGATATATTTGGAGAAATATCGCATACGGAGGTTTGACTTACCGTACTTCCGATGCGGTTGCAATTATGCTTGGATGGGTTCCGTTGAGAAATATGACAGTTGGTTATTCATATGATATCACAGTGAATAAACTTTCAAATATTTCTAGGGGTTCACATGAGATCATGGTGAAGTATTGTTATTACTTACCACCACCACCGATCCAAAAATCAAAACACCCGAGGTGGTTGTAAGAAAAAAAATATAATCTTTGTAACCATTTTCTGGCAAGTTCCGTTATATCGACAATGTAGATCCTGTAGAATGTTTAGATTGATATCCGGAAGTTGATAAAAAGAGGTAGAATGAAAAAACTATTGTTTGTAGGATTATTGGGTGTAATTCTTGCTTCTTGTAGTTCAAGAACAGGACAACTGACTGGTGCATTGGGGAGACCGGTCTACTATCCGGAGGTTCCGCTGGGTATGGTATACATACCGTCGGGATCTTATAACATGGGTGAGAACGACCTGGATGTCCCGTTCCTCCATCAGACGAAGGCCAAGACAGTTTCTGTTCAGGCGTTCTACATGGATCAGACGGAGATCTCCAATAATGAGTATCGCCAGTTTGTGGAATGGGTGAGAGACTCTATTGCTCGTGAGAAGATCTATCTCGGATTGGAAGATGACGAGGAAGCGAGTCGATACATCAATTATTCAGAGCGTTATTTTGATGAGGGATCATTGGAATTCGTTGATTATGATCCATCAGATCGTGAGATGAATCGTTCTGTGTTCGCGTTGAACTGGGATCGTCGTTTTGATTATTATGATGAAGAACTCGTTCCTATCCTTGCGGACATGTATTACCCTCAGCCTGAGAGGTACTACAAGCGCCGTGAGATCGATGTTCGTAAGCTCATGTACCGTTATTTCTGGATTGATTACAGAGAAGCGGCCAGAAGAGGTCGAATCAATGTGATCCCTAACGGATATGATAACGAAGGAAACAAAGTTGTTGAAGAGCACCGTGAGCTCAATACGCCTCCGCATCCGTTTACCAACGAGCCACAGGGACAGGATCTTGACATGGGATACTTCAACAAGAAAGGGCAGAACAATGCGATCCGGGGTCATGAAAACCGTCAGCGATTCATTATCGACGAAGTGATCAATGTTTATCCTGATACACTTTGCTGGGTGCGTGACTTCACGTATTCATTCCACGACCCAATGACCAATATGTACTTCTGGCACCCTGCCTACGATAATTATCCGGTAGTTGGTATCACTTGGGTACAGGCAAAGGCCTTCTCGGTATGGAGAACGCAATTGCTGAATAACTGGCTGGTTGCGATGGGTGATCTCTTCGTAAACGATTTCCGTCTGCCGACAGAAGCTGAATGGGAAAGAGCATCCAGAGGTGACCTTGATCTTTCACAATATCCTTGGGGCGGTCCTTATGTTCGAAATGAAGCAGGTTGTTTCCTTGCGAACTTTAAGCCAATGAGAGGACGTTACTTCGAAGATGGTGGTTTCCACACGGTGAAGGTCTTCTCATACAACCCGAATGGTTGGGGTCTGTACTGCATGGCGGGTAACGTAGCAGAATGGACCGAGTCAGCATACGATGAATCAATGTATGAGTTCTCACATGACCTGAATACTGAATACAGATACGATGCTATGGACTGGGATCCACCATCGATGAAACGAAAAGTGCTTCGTGGAGGTTCCTGGAAGGACATCGGTTACTATCTGATGAACTCTACACGAAACTATGAATATCAGGATACTGCCAAGTCATACATCGGATACCGAAATGTTATGACACACCTTGGAAGGGGAGGTCGAGACTTCTCAAGAGAAGGTGGCGAAGAAATTCGAAGCGACATTCAGCTGAAGTAATCGCGGAGAATACAACAAACAATCAAAGTAGTTATTTAATTAAAAACCTAAAAAACAAGGAAAACTATGAAACCAGGAAGTAAAGGATGGAAAAAGTTCATGGCCAAGCTGTATGGATTTGGAGCTGCAGTCGTAATCGTCGGAGCCCTCTTTAAGATTCAGCACTGGCCGGGTGCATCTTTGATGCTTATTGTTGGTCTCGGTACGGAAGCGATCATCTTCATCTTCTCCGCATTCGAACCAATTCACGAAGATCCAAACTGGGAACTCGTATATCCTGAGCTGGCACTCGGGCATTCAGATGATCTTGATCATTCAGCAGTTCAGAAGTCATCTAAAGGTAAAGGAGGTATCACAGGAGAATTAGATAAAATGCTTGAAGAAGCTAAGATCGATTCACAGTTGTTGGATAGACTTGGGCAAGGAATGTCTGCTCTTGCTGACAATGCTTCTCAGCTTAAGGGTGTTTCGTCAGCTGCAGCAGCCACTGATTCGTATGTATCGAGCCTTCAAGCGGCTTCCGATAAAGTATCTGCTTTGTCTGATGCCTATGAAAGAGCTTCAGTTTCTATCAGTGGTATGACTGCTGATGCCAAAGAAGGAGAGTCTTTTGGGGAACAAATGCAGAAAGTTGCCAAGAATTTGGCTGCGCTTAATAATGTGTATGAACTTCAGTTGAAGGGATCTTCACAGCATCTTGAAGCTACCGAGAAGTTCCAGTCACAGGTTACTGAAATGATGAAGAACCTTTCTGATTCTGCAGAAGATACACGTATCTACAAGGAGAACATGGCTATGCTTTCCAAGAACCTGACAGACCTAAACACGATCTACGGAAACATGCTGAAGGCTATGACTATTAACAGAGGTTAATCTGATTTGGTTACTTTGTTAATAATCTGAATTTTATTGTAAACCAATAAAAATTGATGAATCATGGCAGGAGGTAAAGAAACCCCAAGGCAGAAGATGATTGGTATGATGTACCTGGTACTCACCGCACTTCTCGCCCTCAACGTATCAAAATCTATCCTCGATGCATTTGTTGCGATCGAGGAGAATATCCAGATAGCTAACGAAAATGAATACACACGTGGTCAGGAGAAATATGCTGACCTGAAGGAAGTATCAGAAGACAAGACGCAACCGGATGTTCAGAAGAAAGCGCTAACGCTGATGAAGACTATCGAGCAGATCGATAAGATCACAGCGGAAAGAATAAAGTTGATCGATGATATCAAGATCGAGATCCTTAAAACCTGTGGTGAAGATGTAACTTCAGTAGGTACTCCTGAGAGTATTATTGTGAAGGCATACGACACCAAAGAGCCTTTGAAGCCGACGCGTATGCACCTTGATCACGTTAGTGGTAAGGACAAGTACGATGAACCAATGCTTGTTATGGGTATCAACGAGGATATTACTAAGCCGACCGGGAAGGGTATCGAGCTTTGGAATAGCTATAATGACTATCGCAAGCAATTGACAGAGCTTATTGGAGGTTCTCAGATAGTTGAAGCTGGTCAGAAGAAATTCTTCTTCAAGGCACCGGAGATCAACACATTCAAAGATTTCAAGGATTTGAATGCTCAGATCGACAAGGCGATCAAGGCTTCAAATGTAAACATGGATGACGTTGAAGCGATCAAGAAGATTTATGCATCACTCACAAAGCAAGAGCGCTCTGAAGTGCATGAAGTGGCGAATGTTCACTGGATTGGAAAAACTTTTGACCACTCTCCTTCGGTTGCAGCGATCGCATCATTGTCTTCAATGCAGAAAGAGATCCTGACTGCACGTGCAGACGCTGTTGCATTGATCAGAAGCCGTGTTGGAGGTGGTGAATACTCTTTCAACAAGATCATGGCACTTGCTTATGGTCCGGACTTGGCTAACAACGGTGATGATATCGAAGTACAGGTATTGATGGCAGCTTACGATTCTGATAAGCAGCCTGAAGTTACTGTAAACGGTGGAACAGTTACTGAAACAAAGGATGGAAAAGGATTTATCCGTATGAAGGCTAGTGGAGCTACAGAAATGAAGCTTACTGGTACCATCACGATCAAGAACAAGTCTGGTATTCCAAAGACTCAACCATGGGAGAAGACGATCAAGATCATGAAGCCTTCCGGAACTGTATCACTTCCTGAAATGAACGTTCTATATCGTGGATATAACAACAAAGTTGAAGGTGTGGCTTCCGGTTACGATAAAACTATCCTTACAGGCAACGGTGTAACTCTTTCACCTGGTGGTAAACCAAACCAATATATTG
>Ga0315904_10002841_pt1 | contig 26246 bp, 18 predicted proteins | sample LakEriMetagenome_6_FD_203529 | JGI IMG/M metagenome (GOLD analysis project Ga0315904, IMG submission 203529) | Freshwater fungal communities from buoy surface, Lake Erie, Ohio, United States - Buoy 12 MA120 | ecosystem: Environmental > Aquatic > Freshwater > Lake | place: USA: Lake Erie, Ohio...
CTTCGCCGAGCACCTCGACCGGCTCCTCGACGATCCGGTGCTGGCCGCCCGGCTCGGCCGCCGCGGCCACGAGCGCTCCCTCGCCTACACCTGGCGTCTCGCCGCCGACCGGTTGTGGAACCTGTATGCCGACCTGCGGGTCCGCGAGTTGGTGGCCTGCGAGTGAGCAACGTCTTCGACGACGGCGCGCTCGCCGTGCTCGAGCGTCAGATCGACGAGTGGCTCGCCGGCCTCCGGGCCGAGAACCCGGCGATCGAGGCGATCGACCGCGGCGAGGGTGACGAGTGCCGGTGGTACGTGCGCATGCGTGGCGAGGCCAAGGAGTACATCACCATCTGGTTCACGCTCGGCCAGCGCACCCTGCGCTACGAGACGTACGTGATGCCGGCCCCGGTCGAGCACGTCACCGAGGTGTACGAGCAGGCGCTGCGTCGCAACGAACGACTCGTCGGCGCGCACTTCGCGATCGGTGCGGAGGACGCGCTGTTCCTGCGCGGCGAGCTCCCGCTCACGGCACTCGACGAGGCCGAGCTCGACCGCGTGGTCGGCTCGCTGTACGCGTACGTCGAGCAGTCGTTCCCTGCGTTGATCCGCCTGGGCTACGCGAGTCACGTGGCGCGCCTCGAGCAGGCGGAGGCCGAGGCCGGCACCGAGGCCGGCACCGACGGCTGACCCCGGCACCGACGGCTGAGCCGTCGCATCGGGCTGCTTCCGCCGCACACCGGTCGTTGCACTCACTGCCGTCGAACGGGTGAGCGGCACGATCGGGGAACGCCGTGCCGCTCACCCGCTCCTCCCACGATCACCCGCTCCTCGCACGCTTCTCGCACGCTTCTCGCACGCTTCTCGCATGCTCGGCCCGACCCGGAACCCGCCTGCAGGCGTGCCCCCGGGTCGTAGGCTCGGCGCCATGACGGCAGCACGGGTGGTCATCGTCGGTGGCGGCAACATGGGCGCCGCCCTGCTCGGCGGCATCATCGCCGCGGGGTGGGCCCGTCCCGACGAGATGGCGGTGGTCGAGGTCGTGGCCGCACGGCGCGACGACCTGGCGGTCCAGTACCCCGGCGTGCACGTGACCGCCGACGTCCCGGCCGCCGCCGGCGCTGTGGTGGCCGTGAAGCCCCACGACGTCCCCGCCGCGGTCACCGCCGCCGTCGCCGCCGGCGCTCGTCGCGTGCTGAGCGTCGCCGCCGGGGTGTCGATCGCGTCGCTCGAGGCCGCCGCCGCGGCAGCGACGAGCGATCGGGTGGCCGTCGTGCGCGCGATGCCCAACACCCCCGCGCTGGTGGGGCAGGGGGCGGCCGCGATCGCCGCTGGTGCGGGCGCCGGCGAGGACGACCTCGCCTGGGCGGAGGGCATCCTCGCCGCCGTCGGCACCGTGGTTCGCGTGCCCGAGCACCACCTCGACGCGGTCACCGGGCTCGCCGGGTCGGGTCCGGCGTACCTGTTCCTCGTCGCCGAGTCGCTGATCGAGGCGGGCGTGCTCGCCGGCCTCTCCCGGCCCGTCGCCGAGGCCCTGGTGACGCAGCTCTTCGTCGGCTCCGCAGCGCTCCTGGCCGAGCATGGCGATGCACCCGCGCTTCGGGCCATGGTCACCTCGCCGGGCGGCACCACCGCCGCCGGGTTGCGCCAGCTCGAGCACCACGGGGTGCGCGCGGCCTTCCTGGAGGCCGTGATGGCGGCCACGCAACGCAGCCGCGAGCTGGGCTGACGCGTCGCGACCAGGGGTGTCGCGGGTCGGGTGACACACCTGCGACGGACGTGCGCGGAATTTTCGAGATTTTCCGACGTGACTCTTTTCTCACCGCGTTCGCGCGCCTACAGTTCCTGTCGGTCGTCACGACCACCGGCTGAATGTTCAACCGGAGTCGCGCCCCGCAAGGGCTGCGCCGAACGGGCTGGTGCCATCGGGGGGTTGGCACCGGCCCGTTCGATTTTTCCGGCAGGTTTTTCCCGGTCGGTAGCGTGCTCGCATGGGCCGCCGCCACGACACCGTCACCTTCCTCTCCGATCTCGGGACCACCGACGAGCGCGTCGGTGTCGTGAAGGCCGTGGTCCGCGATCTGGCGCCGCACGCCCAGGTGATCGATCTCACGCACGGCATCGCACCGTTCGACGTGCGCGCCGGGAGCCTGGCGCTCGCCCGTGCGGTCGCCTATCTGCCGGCGGGGGTGGTGCTCGCGATCGTCGACCCGGGCGAGGGCACCTCGCGCCGGGCCGTGGCGATCGAGGTCGCCGGTGGCGCCGGGGTGTTCGTCGGGCCCGACAACGGTCTCCTCGCGCCCGCCGTGGCGATGGCGGGCGGGGCCGAGCGGTGCGTCGAGCTCACCGCCGCCGACTTCCACCTGGTCGCCCCCGGCGTCGACGGACCGGGCACCGTGTCCGCCTGGCGCGACGTGTTCGCCTCGGTCGCCGCCCACCTCTGCAACGGGGTCGACCTCGACGAGCTCGGCGACCCGGTGGAGGCCGAACTGCTGCTGCCCGGGGTGGTGCCGCTGCCTCGGGAGGAGGGTGATGCCCTGGCCTGCGAGGTGCTCACCGTCGACCGCTTCGGCAACTGCCAGCTGAACGCCGGCCCCGACGACGTCGCCCACCTCGGTCCCCGCGTGCGCGTGACCGCCGGCGACCCGGCGGCCCCCGGCGGGCCCACCGTGCGCGTGGCCACCCGGGTGGCCACCTACGGCGAGGCGCCGGGTGGTGCGATCGGCCTGGTGGTCGACGGCAGCGGCATGTGCTCGCTGGTGCTCGACCGCCGTTCGGCCGCCGAGGAGCTCTCGCTCGCTGCGGGCGACCAGGTGGTGCTCGCGGCCCTCGGCGAGGATGACCGTGGCGGTGTGACGAGCCCGGTCACCCTGCGGACCAGCTGAGCCCGGGCGCCCCGTCGGCGGCCGAGGAGCGGGCGCCTCCGGGTCGGTAGGGTGGCGTCGTGCGCCCCGCCACCACGCTGACCCTCGGTCTCCTGCTCGCCGTCATCCTCGTCGCGGGCATCGTGTCGCTGCTGCAGCTCTGACCGGGCCGGACCCGCCCGGACCCGCCCGGACCCGCCCGATGGCGCCGCGGCGCCGGACCAGTAGGCTCCCTCCGCCGGCAGGGGGGCCGAAGGGGGACGCGTGAACCTGGCACACATCATCGACGACCACGACCCGGATCGGGTGGCGATCATCAGCCGCGGACGGCCCACCACGTACGGCGCCCTGCGCGAGCAGGTGGCGCTGCTCCGCGGCGGGCTCACCGGCCTCGGCGTCCAGCGGGGCGACCGGGTGGTGCTGCTGTGCGGCAACGGCCGCGCGTTCGTGCTCGGCTACCTGGCCACGCTCGGAATCGGCGCGATCGCCGTGCCGCTCAACCCGGCGAGCCCGGCCCCGGAGATCGAGCGCGAGATCTCGAAGATCGGAGCGGTGGTGGTGGTGGTCGACCCCGCCGCCGTGGCCGCCTGGCGCGGCGTGGATCGCGCCGCGGTCCCCACCGTCACCACCGTCGTGGCCACCGAACCGGGCACCGTCGAGGGGGCGGTCGATCTCGACGCCCTGCTCACCGGTCCGGCCGCCGAGCTGGTCGAGGTCGAACCGGACACCGTCGCGGCGCTGATGTTCACGAGCGGCACCGCCGGGTCGCCGCGGGCCGCGATGCTCAGCCACGGCAACCTCCTCGCGAACCTCGAGCAGGGCCGGTCCGCCAACGTGCAGATCGACACCGACGACGTGGTGTACGGCGTGCTGCCGCTGTTCCACATCTTCGGGCTCAACGTCGTGCTCGGCCTCAGCCTCGCCCGCGGCGCCTGCGTCGTGCTCGTGCAGCGCTTCGACCCGTCCACCGCACTCGACACCATCCGCGAGCGAGGGGTCACCGTGGTGCCCGGCGCACCGCCGCTGTGGCTCGCGTTCAGCCACTTCGACGAGGCACCGGCCGACAGCTTCGCCACGGTGAAGCTCGCGCTCACGGGTGCGGCGCGCATGCCGGAGGAGGCGATGAAGCGGATCAAGGAGCGCTTCGGTCTCGACGTCCACGAGGGCTACGGGCTCACCGAGGCGTCGCCGGTCGTCACCAGCTCGGCGGGCATGCCCGTGAAGTTCGGATCGGTCGGCAAGGTGCTCGACGGCATCGAGGTCCGCCTCGTCGACGAGTCGGGCGACGACGTCGTCGCCGGCGACGCCGGCGAGATCTGGGTGAAGGGCCCCAACGTGTTCCTGGGCTACCACGACGACCCCGAGCAGACCGCCCGGGTGCTCACGTCCGACGGCTGGTTGCGCACCGGCGACATCGGCACCGTCGACGACGAGGGCTACCTGTACCTGGTCGACCGGGCCAAGGACCTCATCATCGTCAGCGGGTTCAACGTCTACCCCGCCGAGGTGGAGGAGGTGCTCGGCCAGCACCCGGGTGTGGCCGAGGTGGGCGTGGTCGGCGTGCCGCACCCGCACCACGGCGAGGCGGTCAAGGCCTTCGTCGTCGCGAAGCCGGGCACCCACCTCGACGAGGACCAGCTGATCGACTGGTGCACCGACCACCTGGCCCGGTACAAGTGCCCGACCAAGGTGCTCTTCGTCGACGAGCTGCCGCGCAACGTGAGCGGCAAGCTGTTGCGCCGGTCGCTCGTCTGAGCGTCGCGGCGAGACGTCGGGCGGCCGACCGGGCGCGGCGGCGCGGGCGTGACGGATGTCCATCGCGACGGCCCGGGGCCAGCTTTGTGAACGTGTGCACGACTGCCTAACGTTGGCCACGCATGCCGACCGAACGCCCCCGTCGTCGAATTCCGGAAGCCACGGTGGCCCGTCTGCCCGTGTACCTCCGGATCCTCGTCGAGCAGGCCGACGAGGAGGTCGACAGCATCTCGAGCGACCGGCTCGCCGAGCTGGCGGGCGTCAATGCCGCCAAGGTGCGCAAGGACCTCAGCTACCTCGGGAGCTACGGCACCCGCGGGGTGGGCTACGAGGTCGCGTACCTCGTGTACCAGATCCGCCGTGAGCTCGGCCTCACCCACGACTGGCCCGTCGTGATCGTCGGCGCCGGCAACCTCGGCCAGGCGCTCGCGGGGTACGGCGGCTTCGGCGAACGCGGGTTCCCCGTCGCCGGCATCGTCGACGTCGACCCGGCCAAGGTCGGCAGCGTGCTCGGTGGCGTGCGAGTGCGCCACATCGACGAACTGTCGCAGATCGTGCAGTCCAGGCGCGTGAACATCGGCGTCATCGCCACGCCGAGCGCGGGCGCCCAGGACGCGGCCGAGCGCCTCGTTCGGGCCGGCGTCACGAGCATCCTGAACTTCGCGCCCGTCGTGCTGTCGGTGCCGCGCTCGATCGAGGTGCGCAAGGTCGACCTCGCCGTCGAGCTGCAGATCCTCAGCTACCACGAGCAGCGGCGTGCCACCCAGTCCACCGGCCTCCGCTCCGTCGGCGGCCTCGGTACCCCCGGCGCGACTGCCACGTCGCGGCCGGCGAGCGCGTAAGGTCGCACCGGTATGTCGATCGTCGTGTTCGGGGTGAACCACCGCACCGGGCCGCTCGCGTTGCTCGAGCGGGTCGCGCTCGCGCCCGCCGATCTGCCCAAGGCGATCACCGGGCTCGTGTCGCTCCCGAACGTGCGTGAGGCGGTGGTACTCAGCACGTGCAACCGCACCGAGGTCTACGCGGTCGCCGAGCGGTTCCACGGCGCGTACGCCGAGATCCGCGACTTCTTCTGCGACCTCGGCGCGCTGCACCCCGACGAATTGCACCCGCACCTGTACACCCAGCACGACGACGCCGCGGTCGCGCACCTGTTCGAGGTCGCCGCCGGGCTCGACTCGGCAGTGCTCGGCGAGACCGAGATCCTGGGCCAGGTGCGTGCCGCGTGGGAGCTCGCGCAGGCCGAGGGCGGCGCCCGCGCCACGCTGAACCTGCTGTTCCGCCACGCGCTCGAGACCGGCAAGCGCGCCCGCACCGAGACCGCGATCAGCCGCGGCACGGCCAGCGTCAGCAGCGCGGCCGTGGAGATGGCCACCGAGCGGCTCGGCAGCCTCGACGGCAAGCGGGTGCTCGTGCTCGGTGCCGGCGAGATGGGTGAGGGCGTGGCGCACGCGCTGGTGAAGGCCGGTGCGGCGGACATCATCGTCACCAACCGCACCCACGAGCGTGGTGCGGCGCTGGCCGAGCGGGTGCACGGCCGGATGGTGCCCTACGACGAGCGGGTGTGCGCGCTGGCCCAGACCGACGTGCTCGTCACCTGCAGCGGTGCCGGCAACGTGGTCGACGCCTCGCTCGTGGCCCAGGCCCGCGGCAGCATCGACCGGCCGCTGCTGGTCGTCGACATCGCCGTGCCGCGCAACGTCGACGCGTCGGTCGCCGACATCCCCGGCGTCACCCTGCTCGACCTGGAGGACCTGCGCGACTGGGCCGCTCGCGGCGTCGAGCAGCGCACCCACGAGACCGAGCACGTGCGCAGCATCGTGCACGACGAGGTCGAGCGCTTCGGGATCGAGCACACCGCCCGTCAGGCCGCTCCGCTCGTGGCGATGCTGCACGAGCGCGCCGAGAAGCTGCGCACGGCCGAGCTCGAGCGCTTCGCCGGCAAGCTGGCGTCGCTCGACCCCGCCCAGCGCGCGGCGGTGGAGGCGGTCACGAAGGGCCTCGTCGCGAAGCTGCTCCACCAGCCGTCGGTGCGGCTGAAGGACGACGCCGGCACCCCGCAGGGTGAGCGCAACGCCGCAGCGGTGCGCGACCTGTTCGACCTCACCTGATCCCCGGTCGCACGTGACCGCAGCCTCCCCTCGGGGGACCCTCCGGATCGCCACCCGTTCCAGCGCCCAGGCGCGGACCCAGGCCCAGGGCGTTGCCGACGCGCTCGCCGCCGCGCATCCGGGCCTGCAGGTGGAGCTGGTGTTCGTGGACACCACCGGCGATCGCCGCCAGGACGTGCCGCTGCACTCGATCGGCGGTCAGGGCGTGTTCGTGAAGGAGGTGCAGCGCGCCGTGCTCGACGGCCGCGCCGACCTCGCCGCCCATTCCGCCAAGGACCTGCCGAGCACCCCGGCCGACGGGTTGCACCTCGCCGCCTTCTGCGCCCGTCGCTCGGCGGCGGACGCGCTCGTCGGGGCACGGCTCGCGGACCTGGCGCCGGGCGCGCCCGTGGCGACGGGGTCCGTGCGCCGGCGGGCGCAGCTCGCCGCAGTCCGACCCGATCTGGACTTCCGCGAGCTGCGCGGCAACATCCAGACCCGTCTCGACAAGCTGCCCGAGGGCGGCGCGATCGTGATGGCGGTGGCGGCGATGGAGATCCTGGACATCACCGACCGCATCGCCGAGGTGCTCGACCCCGAGCGGTTCGTGCCGGCGGTCGGTCAGGGATGTGTGGCCGTGGAGTGCGCCGAGGACGACGGGCACACCCGCGAACTGCTGCGCGCGGTCGACCACGCGGGCACGCGCCGGGCCGTGGAACTCGAGCGGGCGTTCCTGGCCGAGCTCGGCTCGGGGTGCTCGCTGCCCGTCGGCGGCCACGTCGTCGGTGGTGCCCTGCACGCCTTCCTGGCGGACCCCGACAGGGGACGCCACCTGCGCCGGGTCGTCGAGCTGCCCGCCGACCACGCCGCTGCGACGGAGCTCGCGCGTCGCACGGCTCGCGAGCTGCGCGACGAAGTCGGCGATCCCGGCGGCGCGGACGCAGCGGGCGCCCACGGCGAGGGGTGATGCGCGTGACCGACGACCGGCCGCTGGAGGGGCACACCGTGGTGATCACCCGGCCCCGCGAGCAGGCGCAGGTCCTGGCCGACCTGCTGTCCGAGCGAGGCGCCATCCCCGTCGTGATGCCGCTCATCGAGCTCGTCGACGTCGCGACCCCCGACACGATCCACGCCGCCCTGGGTCCGCTGGTTGCGGACGACTGGGTGGTGGTCGCGTCGGCGCACGCGGCGAGCCGCGTGGCCGGACCGCTCGCGACCTGCGCGGCGAAGGTGGCGGCGGTCGGGTCCACCACGGCGCGCTCGCTGCCCCGGACGGACCTCGTCGCGGAACGCCAGAGCGCCGAGGGACTCGTCGCGGTCTTCCCGGCGGCGGTACCCGACGGTGGCGGGCGAGCGGTCGTCGTGCAGGCCGTCGACGGTGCTCCGACCCTCGTCGACGGGCTGCGCGCCCTCGGCTGGTCCGTCGCTCGCGTCGACACGCACCGGTCGCGGCCGGTCGAACCGACCGCCGGCCAGCAGCTCGCGTTGCTGAAGGCCGACGCGGTGGTGTTCACCAGCGGAACGCAGGCCGAATCCTGGGTGAACCTCTTCGGCACCACGACTCCCCCCGTCGTGGTCACGATCGGTCCACAGACCACACGGAACACTGAGGTAGCAGGCCTCAAGGTGACCGCGACGGCGGCCGATCACTCACTGCCGGGGCTGATCCGCGCGCTGGAGGACTGCTTCCGGCGCTAGGTAGCCTGCAGGCTTCGCTCGGGCAGGACACAGACGGAGCACCCAGAGGGTGTCGGAAGGACGGTGAGCGGGTTCGTGGGAGCGCGACGAGGACTCGTCGCCGTGGGCGGTGCCATGGCGATCCTCACCGGTGTCGGCGTGCTCGCCGACGCCGCCGTTGCCCGACCCTCCAGCTCGAACCGTGGGGCGCTCCGGGCGCTGCCGATGGTGTCGGGTGCCTTCCCCTCGGTGTCCGACGACGGCCGCTGGATCGTGTACCAGGGCGCTCCGATCGACGGCACCGAGCGCACGAGCACGATCTGGCTCCGCGACGTGAGCCGGTTCGGCGCACCCGAGGTCGAGCTCACCCCGCCGGCGGAGGGCGCGGCGATCGGCGAGAGCGTCCGACCCACGATCAGCGGTGACGGGTGCGTGGTCGCGTTCGTCACCGAGATGGCCTACGACCTGTTCCGCGACGACGACACCGGCGAACGCTGGGACGTCTATCGCGTGCAGCTCCCGCACTGCGACGGCGACCTCGGCGACGTCGAGCTCGTCTCCACCCGCTCGTCGGCCGAGGGCGACACCAGCGCCCTCGACCGCGTGAGCCCGCTCGACGCCCCGGCCGTGTCGCAGGTGGGCTCCGTCGTCGCGTTCACGCACCAGGCCCGGGCGGGCAAGGACCCGCTGCAGGCCGTCACCGTGGTCGACCTCACCGAGCCGCTCGGCGACCCCCGACGGTCGATGGTCGTCGGTGGCACGCCGCTGCTCGAGCCGAACACGGTGTACCGCTACGTCGGCCAGCGCCAGCCCGACCTCAGCGACAACGGTCGCTTCGTCGCGTTCACGAGCGATGCCCGCTCGGCCGATCCGGTGCCCGAGTGGGGCGACGGTCCGGTGAGCGGCGGGTTCGCCGTGTCGCAGGTGTACGTCTGGGACCGCCAGGCATCCGAGCTCGACGACGCCGTGGTGCTGGTGTCGGCCGTCGACGGCGAACCGGCCGTCGAGGGCGCCCAGGCGCCGGCGATCTCCGGCAACGGCATGTACGTCGCCTTCGAGTCGGTGTCGCCCGAGCTCGCCGGCGATGCGGAGCTGCCCGAGTGCGACACCGTCTGCCCGCCGCAGGTGTACCGCGCCGACCTCGTCGATGGCAGCGTGGTGCTGGTGAGCCGCGAGCAGACGCGGCCCGACGCCCCGTTCGTCGCCGCCGACCAGGGCGCCACCCAGCCCACCATCACGAGCGACGGCACCCAGGTCGGCTTCGTCACGCGCTCGCGCAACCTCTTCGTGACCGTCTCGGCCGCGGGCACCGACCCCGCCGACGGTGACATCGTCGTCAGCGAGGTCGAACGTGGCCTCATCCGCCGCGTCAGCACGCTGCCCGACCGCGTCACGCCCGCACCGGCCGGCAACGCGAACCCGGCGCTGTCGGCCTCGGGTCACGTCGTCGTGTTCGACACCGTCGCCGGCGACTCGATCAACGGCTTCACCGACGATGCGTCCGGTCGCGAGGTCGTCTCCGTGGCGCGGCCCGCCCAGCTCGACATCCCGTCGCTCGACGTCGGCACCGTGGCGGTGCTCCTGCCCGGTCCCGAGTGGTTCGTCCCCGTGCGCAACGAGGGCCCGTCCACGTTCGTGCCCGGCACGGTGGAGTCGAGCAGCCCCGAGTTCGTGATCACCGGCGGCACCTGCCAACTCGGTGTGCCCGTGCCGCCGGGCGGCAGCTGCAACGTCGAGGTCGTGCTCACCCCTGCGCTGCCGGGCCCGCGCACGGCCACGCTCACGGTGCGCGAGGACCTCGTCGGCGGGACGTCGGTGACGAGCCCGCTGCTCGGTGCCGGTGGCGATCCGGCGCTGCTGCCCCGTCCGTCGGGCCTCGACTTCCCGAGCACGGCCGTCGGCCGCACCAGCGTCTCGCTGGCGAGCGACATCACGAACATCGGCTTCGGTCCCACCCGCATCACGAGCGTGCGCACCTCGGGCGACCATCCCGACGACTTCGTCGTCACGGCGAACGGGTGTGGCGCGGCGCCGGTGAACCCGGGTGCCACCTGCTCGGTCGACATCGCCTTCCGCCCGACGGAGTCGGGTCACCGCACGGCGACCGTGATCGTCGCGACCGAGTTCGGTCAGTACACCTCCGTGCTCGTGAACGGCGCCGGGACGCGCATCGCCGATCTGGTCACGTCGTCCGCTGAGGTCCGCGCCGGTGACGAGATCGGACTCGGCGGTTCGGGCTTCCGGCCCGACACCGACGTGGTGATCTCGTGGGCCGACGGCCGCAGCGGGTCGATCACCGTCCGCACGGGCGCCGACGGCAGCTTCCTCGCGCTGATGCCCACGCGGGTCACCGAGACCAGCGGGGTGCGCACGCTCGTGGCCCAGAGCGGCGACCAGGTCGCCAAGGCCACGATCGAGGTGCGGCGCAACCCGCGGGTGGGCAACCGCCCGGGCACCGACTGACGGCGCCGTGCTCGCGTCGCGCCGGCGCGAACCGCGCAGCGCTCGCCCGGGCGGCCGCCGCTCGTGATCAGGCGTCGACGAGGGTGCCGTTGATGGTCGCAGTCGGCGTGCACCCGGCGGCGCCGGGACGGCCGACCGCGTTGCAGGTCACCTGGAACGACACCGTCTCGCCGGCACGCAGCTCGATCGGGGTGCGGAACGACCGGGACCAGTCGAGGCCGCGGGCGTAGTCGAGCAGGTCGAACTCGAAGCTGGTGGTGCCCACCGTGAGCACGGCGGTGCCCTCGTCGGAGAACGGGTTGCGCATCGTGAGGTCGGTGATGAGGAACCGCTTGCCGGCGGGCACCGTGTAGGTCTGGGGTTCGTTGGTGGTCTGCGCCGGCACACCGCTCGGCAGCGCGACGAGCCGGCTCTCGCCGGCGGGCACGACCGCGTTGGTGCCGGTATCACCCGTGTCGCCGTCGCCCTCCGAGCCGTCACCCTGTTCGGCGATGGTGACGGCGGGGGCGGCCGTGGTGGCCACGGTGATCTCCGGCAGCTCGATCCCGGCCACCGCGTCGGCGGCGGCGTCGTCGATCGCCGGACGGACGAGGCCGAACCACGCACCGAGGAGCGCACCGGCGACCAGGACGACGGCGCCGAGCCGCACCCCGAGCCGGTCGGGGAGCACGGGACCCTGCACGAACGTGCCGGTGGCCGACGCGGTGGGCGCGCCCTGCTGGTCGGCGTCGACGCGGAACGGGATCGTGCGCGCCCGTCGCTCCCACTGGTTGCGGGTGGCCTTGAGCTTCATCCGCACCAGCTGGCTGCCGCCGGGCTCGATGCCGATCGCGGGCGGGTCGAAGTCGCCGTCGAGTCGCTGGGTCGGGTCGATGAGGTGCATGCGGCAGCTCGCCTGCGCGTTGCCCTTGTTCTCGACCATCACCTCGAACGTGGCGCGACGCCGGCTGCGCAGCGCCGGCTGCAGCAGGGTGACGACACGGTCGAACGTGGACGCGACGTTGAGGGTGATCTCGGCCTGCTCGACGTCGTCGGGGTCGCTCTGGGGGACCACCCGCACCCCGAGCGCCGTGGGTCCGGCGGTGGTGCCGGCGAGCCGTGGCGGCGACACCTCCACCTGCACGGTCTCCTGGGAGCCACCGAACAGGGTGATGTACGCGGGCCGGATGGTGCTCCACGCGGCGGCGAGCCCGGTGGGGCCGAGCGAGAAGCTCTCGGTGGTGGTGCCGAGGTTCGTGATCGTGAGCGCGAGCTTGACCGAGGAGCCGGGCTCGATGTCGGCCTCGTTGTGGGCGAACCACGCCTGGACGGTCACGGCGCCACAGGGTACAAGCGGGTGGAACGCCGACCACGGCAGGTGGTGAGGGGGTCCACCGGAACACGACTCACCGGAACACGACTCACCGGAACACGACTCACCGGAACACGACGCGGTTGCGGCCGTCGCGCTTCGCGACGTGCAGCGCGTCGCCGGCGGCGGCGAGCACGCGCTGGACGTCGTCGGCGCCGGCACCGACCGCGACCCCGATCGAGACGGTGACGGTGACGTCGGGCGGGAGGCCCCGCCAGGTGCGGTTGGCGATGAGCTGTCGCATCCGTTCGAGCACCGAACGTGCGTCCCCGGGCGAGGTGTCGCGCAGGACGATCACGAACTCGTCGCCGCCGAGCCGGATCACGGCGTCGCCGCGGCGGCAGATGCGCTGCAGGATGCCGGCCAGCTCCTGCAGCAGCGAGTCGCCGTGCTCGTAGCCGTGGTCGTCGTTGACGGCCTTGAAGCCGTCGAGGTCGACCAGCGCGACGCACACCGGGGGGTGCTGCTCGAGCACCTGTGGCAACCAGGTGTGCAGGTGGCGGCGGTTCGGCAGGTCGGTCAGCGGGTCGGTCGCGCTCGTCGCCTCGCTGGAGCGCAGCGACACCCCGATGCGTACGTGCCCCCAGCGCGCTTCGCGCTCGCGTCGCAGCGTGGCGGTGAGCCCTTCGACCTGGCGGTTCATCACCTCGCGAGCCTCGTCGTAGCGGCCGCTCTCCCAGAGGATGTCGATGCTCGTGCGCGCGGACGACTTGAGGTAGGCGCCGATGTTCATCTCGGCCGCCTGGGCCGCGGCGTCGAAGATCAGGTCGAGCACCGAGGCGTCGCGCTCGAGGTTCCAGCGGGCGACGGCCTCGCCGACCATCGCGACCACCTCGCTGTCGGGCAGCTCGTGCACGCGGGCGAGGTCTCGGCAGCGCTGCGCGTCGGCCAGCGCCTCGGTGTGGCGGCCCATCGCGTTCAGCATCACCGAGCGGTGGGCGAGCGCGGTCGCCTCGGTCACCACCTCGAGCGGGCCGGGCATCTCGAGCGCGGCGGTGGCCGCGGCGATGCCGTCGTGCAGGTGGCGTGCCGCCTGGTCGAGGTCGGCCTCGTGGATCATCGCGAGGTGGTGGGCGGAGGCCATGTTCGCGGAGATGAACGCACGCTCGGAGTCGTCGGGGGCGAGCCGCATCGCGCGGCGGTAGAGATCGATCGCGGGGATCGGGAAGTCGCACCGCTGGTAGGTGACCGCCATGTTGTGGATCACCTGGTGATCGGCCGGGTCGTCGGGCACGCGGAGCAAGACGTACATCGCCTCGGCGAGCACCTCGCTCGCCGCTGCGTACTCGTTGCGCAGCATGAGGGTCTCGACCTGGAGCCCGAGGGCGTCGGCGAGCTCGGCGTAGCACTCCTCGGTGCGCGCCAGCGCGGCCACCTCCGCGGCGAGCCGCTCGGCGGTCTCGCGGTCGTCCACCTGCAGGCGGCAGTGCGCCTCGCGCATGGTGAGGTGCAGCTGCTCCTCGATGGTGAACGCCTGCTCGGCGGCGGTGTGGTAGAGGTCCGCGGCACGCAGGTGGAACCCCTGCGCACGTGCTTCGCCGGCCATCGCCACGAGCGAGTGCATCTCGGTGACGAACCCGCCGGCGGCGTCGGTCGCTCCGAGCCCACCGGTACGGCTGGATCGATCGCTCACGCGACAGCCGCCCGACCGGGGCGCAGCCCCGTACGATGCGACCTCGTGGATCCGCACGCGCCGTTCCCCCTGCACCGACCCCGACGGCTCCGGGTGAACGCCGCCGTCCGCGACCTGGTGGCCGAGACCCGGCTCCACCCTCGCCAGCTGGTGGCGCCGCTGTTCGTGCGCGAGGGCATCGACGCGCCGCAGCCGATCACGTCGCTGCCGGGTGTGGTGCAGCACACGCGGGCGAGCCTGGTGGCCGAGGTGCGCGAGCTCGCCGATCTCGGCGTGGGCGCGATCGTGCTGTTCGGGGTTCCGTCCACCAAGGACTCCATCGGCACAGGAGCGTTCGATCCTGAGGGGATTGTGCAAGCAGCGCTCCGCGACGTCCGTGACGCGGTGGGCGACCGGCTGGTCGTGATGGCCGACCTCTGCGTGGACGAGTACACCGATCACGGCCACTGCGGGATCCTCGACGGCCGCGGCTCGGTCGACAACGACGCGACGCTCGACGTGTACGCCCGCATCGCCGTCGCCCAGGCCCGTGCGGGTGCCCACGTGGTGGCGCCGAGCGGGATGATGGACGGCCAGGTCGGGGTGATCCGGGCCGCGCTCGATGCCGAGGGGTTCTCCGACGTGGCGATCCTGGCCTACTCGGCCAAGTACGCGAGCGGCCTGTACGGCCCGTTCCGCGAGGCGGTCGACTGCACGATCGTCGGCGGCGGCGACCGCAAGGGCTACCAGCAGGACTGGCGCAACGGGAGCCGCGAGGCGCTGCGCGAGGTGTTCGCCGACCTGGCCCAGGGGGCCGACATGGTGATGGTGAAGCCGGCGCTCGCGTACCTCGACGTCATCGCCGCGGTCCGCGCCACGGTGGACGTGCCGGTCGCCGCCTACCACGTGAGCGGCGAGTACTCGATGATCAAGGCGGCCGCGGCGAACGGCTGGATCGACCACGACGTCGTCGCCACCGAGCACCTGACGGCCATCCGCCGCGCCGGTGCCGACATCGTCCTCACCTACCTCGCGCGCTGGTACGCCGAGCAGTACGCCGCGAGCTGAACGGAGCACCCCCATGAGCGACGAGCACGAGCACCAGCAGGACGAGCACGAGGACGGGCGGGACGACGCGCCGGTCGTGATGACCAACGCCGGGTTGTTCGCCCGGTCGTGCGAGGTGATTCCTGGCGGCGTCAACTCGAGCATCCGCGCGTTCAAGGCGGTGGGCGGCACCCCGTACCTCGTCGCCCACGCCGAGGGACCGTTCGTGTGGGACGTCGAGGGCACCCGCTACATCGACCTCGTCCAGAGCTACGGGGCGATCATCCTCGGCCACGCCCACCCGGCGATCACGGCCGCCGTGTCGCAGGCGGCGCGCAGCGGCACGTCGTACGGCGCGCCCACCCCGGGCGAGATGCTGTTGGCGGAGGCGATCCGCGACCGGGTGCCGAGCTGCGAGCGCGTGCGGTTGATGAACAGCGGCACCGAGGCGACGTCCACCGCGGTGCGCCTGGCGCGGGGGTTCACCGGCCGCGACCGGTTGGTCATCTTCCACGGCAACTTCCACGGGGCCACCGACGCGTTGCTGGCGGCGGGTGGCAGCGGCGTGGCCACCCTCGGCCTGCCGGGCACCGCCGGTGTGCCGGCCAGCGCCGTGGCCAACACGATGGTGGTGCCGTACAACGTGGTGCCCGAGCTCGACGCGCAGGTGGCCGCGGTGATCGTCGAACCGGTGGCGGCGAACATGGGCGTGGTGGCACCGGCACCGGGCTTCCTGGAGGGGCTGCGCGCCGAGTGCGACCGGGTGGGTGCGCTCCTCGTGTTCGACGAGGTGATCACCGGCTTCCGGCTCGGCCGCGGCGGCGCCCAGGCGAAGTACGACGTGCGTCCCGACCTCACCACCTTCGGCAAGGTGATCGGCGGTGGCCTGCCGATCGGCGCGGTCGGTGGCCGCCGCGACGTGATGGAGACCCTGTCGCCGCTCGGCCCGGTGTTCCACGCGGGCACGCTCGCCGGCAACCCGCTCGCCACCGCGGCGGGTCGGGCAGCGCTCGCGGAGCTCACCGGCGACGTGTACATGGAGCTGTTGGCCCGCGCCCGACGGCTGTCGGCCGCGCTGCGCGACGCCTGCGCCGCCGCAGGCCTGCCGGCGCAGTTCCCGGTGGTGGGCACGCTGGTCGGCATGTACTTCGGTGACGCGCTCGGCCTCGACGTGCCGACGAACTTCGACCAGGCGAAGACCACCGACGAGTCGCTGTACGCGGCGTTCTTCCACGCGATGCTGCGCGAAGGCGTGGCGCTGCCGCCGGGCGCGTACGAGGCGCTGTTCGTCGGGCTCGCCCACGGCGACGACGTGCTCGACCAGATCGCCGAGGCCGCCGCCCGCGCCGCTGCGTCGGTGATGTCGTCGAGGTGATGTCCTCGAGGTGATGTCCTCGAGGTGATGCGCGACCGCGGCGGAACGCCGCTGTCGTAGCCTCCACGCCGATGCGGCAGTTCCTCACCCTCGGGTTCTGGATGTCGCTGTTCGCGCTCGCCGGGCTCACCGTCGGGCTGTGGACCATCACCCGCGACGACGTGCCGGCGGTCGACGACGCCGTGGTGGTCGCGCCGGAGGAACGTCCCATCGATCTGATCGGCATGGTGTTCCTGGCCCGGGCCGATCCCGGGTTCGACATCGTCGCGGGCCGGACGGTCGGCGACCTGCAGATCCGTGTCGACGGGTTCCGGTACATGAACGTGAAGCAGGGCACCCCGGGCGAGAACCGGTGCGGCGAGCTCGACCAGCTCGCCCGATGCGCCGTCGTGGCCGATCTCCTCGGCGAGGCGGTGCTGTGGTTCTCGATCGTGCCGCTGTCCCCACGCAACCTGGTGGAGCTGCCCGGTCCGGCCGAGCTGCGCGACGGTGGCCGGCTCGAGCTGCAGAACGGGTGGATCGTCGACCGCGCCGACGTCGTCGAGCGCGAGTGCCCGGAGGACACCGCGTCGCTGAGCGAGTTCACCCAGCGCTTCGGCGAGGGCGCCACGAGCGTGTTCAGCCTCGACGAGCAGCAGGTGATCCGGGTGCGCTGCAGCGAGGACGTCGCGGTACCGTCCGGCACGTGACCACCGAGCCCGAGCGCGAGCCCCGCCACCTCAGCGAGACCCCCGGCCACCCGCCGCTGCAGGGCCGGAGCGCCCTCGTGACGGGTGGGGGGAGCGGCATCGGACTCGGGTGCGCGCGGCACCTCGCCCGCGACGGTGCCGCCGTGGTGCTCGCCGGCCGGTCGGCCGAGCGGCTCGCCGCGGGTGCGGCGTCGCTCGCCGAGGACGTCCCGGGTGCGGAGATCCACGCCGTGGTGTGCGACGTCACCGACGAGTCGCAGGTGATGGCGGCGTGCGCGGTGGCGGCGGGGGTGGGCGAGTTCACGATGTGCGTGGCGAACGCCGGCTACGGCAGCGCGGCGCCGTTCCACCTCACCACGCTCGACGACTGGAACGGCGTGCTCGGCACCAACCTCACGGGGGCGTTCCTCACGATGAAGCACGCCGTGCCGCACCTCGTCGCGAACGGCGGTGGCTCGATCGTCGCGGTGTCGTCGATCGCGGCGCCGCTCACCCACCGGTTCATGAGCGCGTACTGCGTGAGCAAGGCGGGGCTCGAGATGCTGGTGCGGCAGGTGGCCGACGAGCTGGGGTCGAGCGGTGTGCGGGCCAACGCGGTGCGGCCCGGTCTGGTGCCCACCGACGCGACGGTCACGCTCACCACCACCGACGTCATCCGTGACGACTACCTGGCGCAGATGCCGCTCGCCCGCACGGGCACCGACGACGACGTGGCGGCGCTGGTGCGGTTCCTGCTCGGCCCCGAGAGCAGCTGGATCACCGGGCAGTGCATCGGCGTCGACGGTGGTCACTCGGTGCGTCGGGGCCCGGACATCACGCCGGTGATGGAGCTGGTGTTCGGCGCCGCCGTGCGGCCTCCCGGACCGCTCGGCCGCGAGGTGTGACGTAGCGCGCGACATCTGCCGCGCCCCGTGCGATTCGCCGTAGGCCGTGTGGCCCATCGTGCGACGATCGACGCACGAAGGGGTGTTCATCCGATCACGTCGCTGCGAGAATCGACGTCACGTGCGGATCACCCTCCGCGCGGACGGAGAGCGAGGCGGAGCGGACATGGGCCGGGCAGGCGCGGATCGGTACACCCCTGACATCGGGCGGCGACGCCTCGGCATCCTGGCCACCCTGGCGGTGGCCACCACCGCCGTCACGGTGTCGGTCACCACCCTCATGCTGCACGCGGACTCCGCGCCGGCGAACCCGAACGACCCCACCACCCCGGTCACGGTGTCGGCCGACGCCCTGCCCACCGTGCAGATCGACGGCGTGGCGTGGTCGCAGGCCGTGGTCGGCAACACCGTCTACGTCGGTGGCCGCTTCACGAACGCCCGCCCCGCCGGGGCGGCGCCGGGCACCAATCAGACGCCGCGGAGCAACTTCCTCGCGTACGACGTCCGCACGGGCGAGCTGATCACCAGCTTCGCACCGTCGTTCAACGCGCAGGTCCGCACGGTCACCGCCTCACCCGACGGCACCCGCCTCTACGTCGGTGGCGACTTCACGTCGGTGAACGGTGTGTCTCGTTCGCGCATCGCCGCGTTCGACCTCGCGACCGGCCAACTCGTGCCGTTCTTCCCCTCGATCGGCTTCAACGTCCATGCGATCGTGGTGCACCCCAGTGGGTCGCCGGTCTACGTGGGCGGCAACTTCAACGCCGTGGGCAGCGTGGCCCGCGGCCAGCTCGCAGCGTTCCAGGCCTCCAACGGTGTGCTCCTCGACTGGGCGCCGCAGGCGACCGGCGGCCTGGTGCGGGCGCTCGCCATCTCCCCGGACGGCACCCGGGTGGCCGTCGGCGGTCAGTTCACGGCGCTCAACAACTCCAACAACCCCGGCTTCGGCCTCGGCATGGTCGACGCCGTCACCGGCGCCACGCTGCCGATGGCGGCCAACGCGGTGATCCGCAACGGCGGCAACACCGCCGGCATCACCTCGCTCCACACGAACGGCAACGACCTGTTCGGCACGGGCTTCTGGTTCGGCGGCACCGGCAACTTCGAGAACGTGTTCTCGGCCTCGTGGAACGGCGGCACGATCAACTGGGTCGCCGACTGCCACGGCGACACCCACTCGGTGTACGTGAGCGGCGAGGTCGTCTACAACGTCGGCCACGCCCACGAGTGCGGCGGCCTCGGCGCCGACGCCTTCCAGCGCACCACGCCGTGGTCGTTCTACCGCGGCCTCGCGTTCACCCGGTCCGCGACCGGCACCCTGACGCGCGATCCCTACGGCTACTTCAACTTCGAGGGCCAGCCCGCGCCGAGCCTGCTCAACTGGTTCCCGGCGCTCGACGCCGGTACCTTCACCGGTCAGAGCCAGGGTCCGTGGCACGTCACCGGCAACGGCCAGTACGTGGTCATGGGCGGCGAGTTCCGCAACGTCAACGACGCCCCGCAGCAGGGCCTCGTGCGCTTCGCCGTGCCGAGCATCGCCCCCAACCGCACGATCCCGCGCCTGTTCCTCGGCAACTGGCTGCCGCGCCTCACGTCGGTGAACCCGGGCGAGGTGCGCATCACGTGGAGCGGCAACTGGGACCGCGACAACGAGAACTTCACCTACGAGGTGTTCCGCGACAACGACGGCACCCGGATCCATCGCAGCACCGGCCGCTCGGCGTTCTACGAGATGGAGCAGTACGGGTTCACCGACACCGGTCTCACGCCGGGCTCCACGGTTCGCTACCGGGTGAAGGCGATCGACCCGTTCGGTAACGAGGCCCCCTCGGACTGGGTGAGCATCACCGTCGCCGGCGGCACCGGCTCGCTGTACGCCACGTCGGTCCTGGCCGACCGCCCGCTGCACTACTGGCGCCTCGACGAGACCAGCGGCCAGGCGATCGACTCGGCCTCGTACGGGCACCTCAACGTGAACGGTCCGGTCACCCGCGGCGTCACGGGCGGCGTCCTCGGCGACACCGACCGGGCGATCACGTTCGGCGGCGCCTCCACCCAGTTCGCCGCCACGTCCACCCTGGGCCTGTCGCGGCACGTGTTCACCGTCGAGGCGTGGTTCCGCACGAACAGCACGCGCGGCGGCAAGATCATCGGCTTCGGCAGCAGCACGACCGGCAACTCGGGTTCGTACGACCGCCACCTGTACGTCGGCAACGACGGCCGCGTGCGCTTCGGCGTCTTCAACCCCACCGGCACGCGTGTCATCACGTCGCCGACGTCGCTCGTCGACGACGCGTGGCACCACGTGGTCGGCACGCTCGGCGGCGGCGTGATGCGGCTCTACGTCGACGGCCAGCAGGTCGGTGAGATCACCAACGTGCGTCTCGCCGCGAACATCTGGGGTGTGTGGCGGGTCGGCGGCGACAACCTCAACGGGTGGCCCAACCGCCCGCTCGGCGACTACTTCACCGGCACCATCGACGAGGTCGCGGTGTACCCGCGGGCGCTGACGGCCGCCCAGGTCGCGCAACGCTTCGCGATCGGCTCGACCGGCACCGTGCCCAACCAGCCCCCGACGGCGGCCTTCACGGCCACCACGTCGCCCCTGGCGGTCGCGGTGAACGGATCGACGTCCACCGACCCGGACGGCACGATCGTGTCGTACGGCTGGAACTTCGGCAACGGCCAGGTCGCCACCGGCGTCACGGCCACCGGCACCTACGCGTCGCCGGGCACGTACACCGTGACGCTCACGGTCACCGACGACGACGGCGCCACGGCCACCAGCACCCAGCAGGTGGTGGTGCCCGACGTGCCGCCGAACCAGCCGCCCACGGCGGCGTTCACGGCCACCACGTCGCCGTTGGCGGTCGCGGTGAACGGCACCACCTCGACGGATCCCGACGGCACGGTCGTGTCGTACGCCTGGGAGTTCGGTGACGGCGGCACGGCCACCGGCGCGACGGCCACGCGGACGTACGCGTCGCCGGGTACCTACACGGTGACGCTCACGGTCACCGACGACGACGGTGCCACGGCCACCAGCACCCAGCAGGTGGTGGTGCCCGACGTGCCGGTCAACGGCACGCCGACCGCGGCGTTCACGGCCACCACCGCGCCGCTGGCGGTGGCGGTCGACGGCTCGGCGTCCACGGACGACGGGACGATCGTGTCGTACGCCTGGGACTTCGGCGACGGTGGCACCGCCACCGGCGTCACGGCCACCCGCACCTACGCAGCGGCCGGCACGTACACGATCACCCTCACCGTCACCGACGACCAGGGCGCCACCAACGCCAGCAGCCAGTCGGTGATCGTGCCGGCCCCGCCCGTCGGCCCGCAGCCGTTCGTCACCGACGCCTTCGGGCGCACGGTCGACAACGGGCTCGGCAACGCCGACCTCGGTGGCGCCTGGAGCCTCGCCGGTGCGACGACGAACTTCTCGGTGGCCGACGGCCAGGCCCGGCTCCGGATGAGCGGCGCCGCACAGGGCGTGTCGGCGTTCCTGCCCGGCTCGTCGACGGACACCGAGGTGCGCGCCACGATCGGCATCGACAAGCCCGCCACCGGTGGGGCCGTGTTCACCTCGATCGCCGGTCGTCGTGTCGGCAGCGCCGACTACCGGGCGAAGGTGCGGTTCCTCACCAACGGTGGCGTGCAGGTGTTCCTCACCCGGGTGTCGGGTGGCGAGACCGATCTCGCCAACTTCACCGTGCCGGGTCTCACCTACGCGCCGGGCGAGCGCCTGCAGGTGCGCTTCCAGGTGACGGGCACCAACCCGACCACGCTGCGCCTGAAGGTGTGGAAGGTCGACACGCCCGAGCCGGCCGACTGGCAGCTGGTCCGCACCGACACCACGGCGGCGCTGCAGACCGGTGGCGGTGTGGGGCTGGTCACGTACCTCTCGAGCGCGGCCACGAACGCGCCGGTGCTGGGTCTGTTCGACGACCTCTGGGCCGGTCCGACGGGCTGACACACGAACGGTCGGGCACGGGTCGAGCCGTAGGCTCGGCCCGTGCACGACGATCGGGTCCTGGTCGAGAAGCGGATCGAGCGCGAGCTCTGGCAGCGTGTGCTGCCGCACCTGTACCGCGACCGAGTACCGCTGCGGGTCGAGGCGTGGGAGGTGCCGGGCGAGCCGGTGCCGTACGAGCACGCCGTCGCCCAGCGCTTCGAGCCGTTCGAGGTCGGCGCTCCGTGGGGCCGCCCGTGGGGCACGACGTGGTTCCGCCTGCGAGGTGAGGTGCCCTCGGACTGGCGCGGCCGGTCGGTCGAGGCGATCGTCGACCTCGGGTTCGGCATGCGCTACGCCGGGTTCCAGGCGGAGGGACTCGTGTGGTGGCAGGGCGCGCCGTTGCAGGGCGTGCACCCGCGCCGGCAGGCGGTGCCGTTGCCCGGGTCGGGCGACGCCGGCACGGTCGGCGAGGTCGAGCTGCTCGTGGAGGGCGCGGCGAACCCGATGGTGTTCACCCGGTTCCAGCCCACGCCGCTCGGGTCGCTCGACACGGCCGGCGATGCGCTGCTGTACCGGCTCGCGACGGCCGAGCTCGGCTGGCGTGACGACGACGTGTACCACCTGTGCCTCGACGTCGAGGTGCTGACGGGGGTGATGACGGCGCTGCCGCTCGACGACCCGCGACGCCAGCGCCTGCTGCGCCAGCTCGAACAGGCCTTCGACGCGATCGACGTCGATGCCGTCGGCGCCACCGCGGCCCGCGCTCGCGAGGTGCTGCGCCCGGCGCTCGACCTACCGGCGCGGGCGAGCTCGATGCGGGTGATCGGCGTGGGCCACGCGCACATCGACACGGCCTGGCTGTGGCCGATCCGCGAGACCGTGCGGAAGTGCGCGCGCACGTTCGCGTCGGCCGTCCGGCTGATGGACGACCATCCCGAGTACCGCTTCGCCTGCAGCCAGGCGGTGCAGTACGCGTGGATGGAGGAGCGCTACCCGGCGTTGTTCGAGCGCATTCGCGAGAAGGTGGCGGCCGGGCAGTTCGTGCCGGTGGGTGGCATGTGGGTGGAGGCCGACATGAACCTGCCGAGCGGCGAGAGCCTGGTGCGCCAACTGGTGCACGGCCAGCGGTGGTTCGAGAGCCGGTTCGGTCGTCGCTGCACGGAGGTGTGGATCCCCGACGTGTTCGGCTACCCGGCCACGATGCCGCAGATCTACGCGTCGGCCGGGTGCGATCGGTTCGTCACGCAGAAGCTGAGCTGGAACAAGCAGAACCGCTTCCCGCACCACACGTTCTGGTGGGAGGGGCTCGACGGCACGCGGGTGCTCACGCACTTCCCGCCGGTCGACACCTACAACGCGGAGGTCGTCCCGTCGGAGATGGCCGACAGCGAGCGGAACTTCCGCGAGCACGGCTGGAGCGACTGGGCGCTCATGCCCTACGGCCACGGCAACGGTGGCGGTGGACCGACGCGCGAGATGGTGGAGCGGGCGGCGCGCCTGGCAGACCTCGACGGCACGCCGCGCCTGCAGCTGGGCACGCCGGCGGAGTTCTTCGACCGGGTGGAGGCCGAGCTGGCCGCAGGCGCGTCGGCGCCGGTGTGGCGCGGCGAGCTCTACTTCGAGATGCACCGCGGCACGCTCACCAGCCAGATCGAGACCAAGGTGGGCAACCGGCGGTGCGAGCGGCTGCTGCGCGAGGCCGAGCTGTGGTGGGCGGCCGGTGGGCCGGTGCCGGTCGAGGTCGCCGGCGAACTCGGCGCGCTGTGGCGCGACGTGCTGGTGCAGCAGTTCCACGACATCATCCCGGGTTCGTCGATCGCCTGGGTGCACGACGACGCCGAGCGCGAGCACGCCCGGGTGACGGCGCGGCTCGAGGAGCTGATCGCCGACGCGTTCGCCCGGCTCGGGGCGGGTGGCGGTGCGGGCTGGACGGTCGCGAACGCGGCCACCCATCCGCGCCTCGAGGTCGTGAGCGATCCCGAGGGCGCACCGGTGGTGGTCGATCTCGCGGGCAGCTCCGCGGCGCCGTTCGCGCCGGTGTCCGGTGACCGGCTCCAGGACCGGCTCGATGACCGGCTCGACGACCGGCTCGACGACCGGGTGGTCACGACGGAGTCGTCGATGGCGAACGGGCACCTCGCAGTGCAGTGGGACCTCGACGGCACGATCACCTCGATCATCGACGTCGCGCGAGGTCGCGAGGTGCTGCCGTCCGGCCGATGCGTCGCGGTCGAGCTCGCGCCCGATCACCCGGTCGAGTACGACGCGTGGGATCTGGAGTCCTGGACGCGTGACCGGGGTGCTGCGCTCTCCGGCGACGCCGAGGTGGTGTGGGTCGAGCGCGGTCCGCTGCGGGCGATCGTGGAGGTGCGGCGCTCGTTCGGGCGGGCCTCGACGATGTCCACCCGCTACGTGCTGCGCGCCGGCAGCGCCCGGCTCGATCTGGAGTTCGACGTCGACTGGCACGAGTCGGAGCGGCTGCTGTCGCTGGACGTGCCGCTCGACGTGCGTGCGTCCGAGGCCGTGTGCGACGTGCAGTTCGGAACGGTCCGCCGGCCGACGCACCCGAGCAGCCCGTGGGACGCGGCCAAGTTCGAGGTGTGCGCCCACCGGTTCGTCGACGTGAGCGAGGGCCGCTTCGGCGTCGCCGTGCTCAACGACGGTCGATTCGGTCACTGCCTGTTCGACGGTGGCGTGAGCGTGTCGTTGCTGCGGGCGGCGCGCTTCCCCGATCCCGACGCCGATCAGGGCCGGCACCGGGTGACGGTGTCGATCCTGCCGCACGGCCCCGGCCTCGACGACGTGCTCCGCGAGGCCGAGCACCTCAACGTGCCGGTGCGGTTCGTGCCGGGTGCCATCGACGACGCCCTCCGCCTCGTGGCGGTCGACGCGCCGAACGTGCAGCTGAGCGCCGTGAAGCGCGCCGACGACGGCAGCGGCGACCTGGTGGTGCGCCTGTACGAGGCCGTGGGCGATCGCACTCCGGTGTCGCTCACCCTGCCCGCGCCGGTGCGCGCGGCGTGGCGGTGCGACGCGTTGGAGGATCGGCTCGAGACCATCGACGTCGCCGACGGCTTCGTGGCGCTCACGCTGCGCCCCTTCGAGCTGGTGACCCTGCGCCTCGCCTGAACGGGCGGGGTCAGTCGGCGCCGAGGTGGTGCATCGCGACGGCGGCGTAGATCGCCGCACCGTCCACCATCGCCTGCTCGTCGAAGTACACGCGGTTCGAGTGGTTGGGTGCCGCGTTGGCGAGGTTGCGGTCGGCCGGCGTGGCGCCGAGGAACATCATCGTGCCGGGCACCTGCTCGATCACGTAGCTGAAGTCCTCGGCTCCCATCACCGGGTGCGGCAGGCGCACGACCTTGTCGTTGCCCACCACGGTGCGGGCCACGTCCATGCTGACGTCGGTGAACGACGCGCCGTTCACGGTGACCGGATAGCCGAGGTTCACGTGCACGTCGACCCCGGCGTCGTGCGCGGCGGCGACGCCCTCGGCGACGCGGCGGATGCCGTCGTGCACCTTCGAGCGGGTGCGCTCGCTGACGGCGCGGATGGTGCCGAGGATCTCGGCGGTCTCGGGGATCACGTTGCTGGTGGTGCCGGCCGTGATGCGCGACACGGTGACGATCGTCGGGTCGAACACGTCGATCCGTCGCGTGACCATGAGCTGCAGGGCCTGCACGATCTCGCACGCCACGGGGATCGGGTCGAGGGCTCGGTGCGGCTCGGAGGCGTGGCCGCCGCGACCGGTGACCGTGATCGAGAAGGTGTCGCTCGACGCCATGCAGGGGCCGGAGCGGGTGGCGACGTAGCCGACCGGGCTCGACGAGGTGATGTGGAGCGCGAACGCGCCGGTGACCGGTGACGGGCTGCCGTCGAGCGGGTGCGCGCCCACGTCGAGCAGCCCCTCGTCGAGCATGTAGCGGGCGCCGTGGTGGCCCTCCTCGCCCGGCTGGAACATGAACAGCACGCGCCCGGCGAGGTCGTCCGCGCGGGCCGCGAGCAGCCGGGCGGCGCCGACGAGCATCGAGGTGTGGGTGTCGTGCCCGCACGCGTGCATCGCGTTGTCGACCTTCGAGCTGAAGTCGAGTCCGGTGTCCTCGGGCATGGGGAGGGCGTCCATGTCGCCGCGCAGCAGGATCGTCGGACCGGGCTTGCCGCCGGTGAGCATCGCCGCGATGCCGCTGGTGCTCTCGTGGAGGGTGAGGTCGAGCGGCAGCCCCTCGATCGATTCGAGCACCGCCTCGCGGGTGAGCGGGAGGTGGTTGCCGATCTCCGGCCACTGGTGCAGTCGCCGCCGGAGCTGCGTCATCTCGTCGAGCAGGTCGCGTGCTTCGGCGCGCAGCGTGTCGGTCGTCATGGGGTGATGCTAATCAGGTGCCGTGGAGCGCGCGGCCGGGCACGGTGTCGGACAGGAACCGGGGCAGGAACCGGGGCAGGAACCGGGGCAGGAACCGGGGCAGGAGTTGGTGGAGGTGGTCGATGACGACGATCGCGTCGTG